>Ga0209132_1000115_pt1 | contig 42543 bp, 39 predicted proteins | sample UppTromiDAQMD023_FD_185835 | JGI IMG/M metagenome (GOLD analysis project Ga0209132, IMG submission 185835) | Upper troposphere microbial communities from Maryland, USA - DAQMD-023 (SPAdes) (version 2) | ecosystem: Environmental > Air > Outdoor Air > Unclassified | place: USA: Maryland, Virginia...
CCGGCGCCCGGCCCGCCGCCGCGCCGGCGACGCCGGAAGTGCAACGCGCCACCCGCCAGGCCCCTCCGGGCGCCGGCAAGGACCGCCGTCCGTCCGAGATCGACGACGAGGCCGCGATCAAGCGCGCCAAGGGCGCTCCGGCTCCCAAGGCCGTCAGCCGGGTCAAGGGCGCGCCCCAGCGCCGCGAAGGTCGTCTGACCATCCAGGCCGTGGCCGGCGACGGCGAGTCCGCCGACCGCATGCGCTCGCTGGCCTCGGTCCGCCGGGCCCGCGAACGCGAGAAGGAAAAGCGCCGGGGCGGCGCCCAGGAACAACAGAAGGTCGCCCGCGACGTGGTCATTCCCGACGTCATCACCGTCCAGGACCTGTCGCAGCGCATGGCCACCCGCGCCGTGGACGTGATCAAGTTCATGATGCGCCAGGGCATGATGCTCAAGGTCAACGACGTCCTCGACGCCGACACCGCCGAGCTGATCGCCACCGAGTTCGGCCACAGCGTCACCCGCGTGTCGGAATCCGACGTCGAAACCGGCTTCCTCGACGCCGAGGACCATGACGACCACCTGCTGCCGCGTCCGCCGGTCGTGGCGGTGATGGGCCACGTCGACCACGGCAAGACCAGCCTGCTCGACGCCCTGCGCTCGGCCGACGTGGCCGGGGGCGAGCACGGCGGCATCACCCAGCACATCGGCGCCTATCAGGTGCGTCTGGAAGACGGCCAGCGGGTCACCTTCCTCGACACGCCCGGCCACGCCGCGTTCAGCGCCATGCGCGCCCGCGGCGCCAACGTCACCGACATCGTGGTGCTGGTGGTGGCCGCCGACGACGGCGTCATGCCCCAGACGATCGAGGCCATCCAGCACGCCAAGGCGGCGGACGCCCCGATCATCATCGCGGTCAACAAGATCGACAAGCCGGACGCCGACTCGACCCGCGTGGTCAACGAGCTGCTCCAGCACGAGATCGTGGTCGAGAGCCTGGGCGGCGACACCCAGTTGATCGAGGTGTCGGCCACCAAGAAGATCGGCCTCGACAAGCTGATCGACGCCATCCTGGTCCAGGCCGAGATCATGGACCTCAAGGCCAACCCCGACCGCACGGCCGAGGGCGTGGTCATCGAGGCCAAGCTCGACAAGGGCCGCGGCGCCGTGGCCACCGTGCTGGTCAAGCGCGGCACGCTCAAGCGCGGCGACATCGTCGTCGCCGGCTCGAACTGGGGCCGCGTGCGCGCCCTGATCAACGAGCGCGACGAGCAGGTGGCGCAGGCCGGCCCGTCCGAGCCGGTGGAGGTGCTGGGCCTCGACGGCGCGCCCTCGCCCGGCGAAGCCATGGCCGTGGTCGAGAACGAAGCCCGCGCCCGCGAGCTGACCGAGTACCGCATCCGCCAGAAGCGCAACAAGACCTCGGTCAACCCGGTGGCCGCCGGCGTGTCGCTGGCCGACATGATGGCCAAGCTGCAGGACAAGAAGGTCAGCGAACTGGCGCTGATCATCAAGGCCGACGTGCAGGGTTCGGCCGAGGCCATCGTCACCTCGCTCGACAAGCTGGGCACCGACGAGGTCCGCGCGCGGATCATCGCCTCGGGCGCCGGCGCCATCAACGAGAGCGACGTGCTGCTGGCCAAGGGCGCCGGCGCGCCGATCCTCGGCTTCAACGTCCGCGCCTCCAAGCAGGCGCGCGAACTGGCCGAGCGCGAGGGCGTCGAGATCCGCTACTATGCGATCATCTACGACCTGCTCGACGACATTAAGTCGGTGATGTCCGGCATGCTGTCGCCGCTGCTGCGCGAAACCTTCCTCGGCAACGCCGAGGTGCTCGAGGTGTTCGACATCACCAAGGTCGGCAAGGTCGCCGGCTGCAAGGTCACCGAGGGCTCGGTCCGCAAGGGCGCCAAGGTCCGCATCGTCCGCGACGGCGTGGTGGTGCTGGAGCTGGGCACGCTGCAGACGCTCAAGCGCTTCAAGGACGAGGTCAACGAGGTGCCCTCGGGCCAGGAATGCGGCATGGCGTTCCAGGGCTTCCAGGACATCAAGGTCGGCGACACCATCGAGTGCTTCACCGTCGAGACGGTGCAGCGGTCGCTCTAGGCGATCCGATCAAGACGACGAAAGAAGGCGCGGACCGCAAGGCCCGCGCCTTTTTCGTTCGCCGCGTGCGGCCGCGCCCTCGCCACGGCCCCAGGAACGGACGGGGGCGCCCCGCCCCGCCGATCCGCGACCTTGGCCGCCAGGCGCCCTGCTAGTCGTCGCCGGCGGCGGCGCGGATGAGGCGCAGGACGGAGCGGCGAACGGCGGGGCTCTTGATCGAGCGGTAGGCGGCGACCAGGCCGGCGAGCTCGTCCTCGGCCCGCCGCTCCGGATCGGCGCCGTCGGCGGGCGGCGAGGCGAGGTCGCCGCGCAGCACGGCCTCGGGAATCCCCAGCACGGCGGCGACGGCCTTCAGCCTGGGCGTGGCGATGCGGCTGGCGCCGGCCTCGAAGCTGCGGACCTGGCGACAGGTCACGCCGGCGGCGCAGGCCAGCTCGGCCTCGGTCATGCCGCGGCGGACCCTGGCGGCGCGGATGCGCTCGCCGACGCCGGCGGCGTGCGCCGAGATGCGGGATCGTTTGGCCAAGGCGCGGTCTCCGGTCACGGGCGGGAAGGTGGAAGCTTGGAAGGGCGGCGGGAGCGGGCCATCCAGCCGCGAAACGGTGGATCGTCAGACCCGTACGGCGAAAGCCGATCGAGCCCTCGCCGGGCAAGCTCGCCGGGACGCGCCCGCGATCTGCATCAACCTCGTCTTCGGCCATGCGGGGGCTCCCGGCGCAAGCGCTCGGTCCGGCCGCTGCAGCGGCCGGCTGGTGTTCAAAAGGAATGCCGCTAAACTGAAACGAATTTCGCCGACCAAGTCAACGAAATTCCGCCACCTAAGGAAGAATTTCGTTCAGATGATCGTCGCGCCGCAAGTCCGAATGGCTCGTGCAGCCCTTGGCATAAGCGTTCGCGAACTCGCTCAGCGCTCCGGAGTGGCCGATTCCACGATCCTTCGGTTCGAGACGGGGCGAGGCGGCATACTCGCGGCCAATCTCCATCGCATCCAGGCCACGTTGGAAGAAGGCGGCGTCATCTTCATCGGACCAGACGCCGACGGCGGCCCCGGCGTGCGGTTGAAGGCTTAAACCGTCGTCACGGCTTGGCAGGATATCCACCAGGGGGAAGGCCGATCTCCCCAGACAGGCGTGTTCGCCCTCCACGGGCTGACGAAGGCCGCGTTGCGCCACGAGCTGCCGTTGGCGGCGCACCAGATTCCGGACATTCAGTCGCCAGCGCTAATGGCGAAACCCGACCCGTTGCGGATATTGGCGCTGGCTGCATTGGGCAGTCTAGATTGGCACAATGACCCAGGACCAGATCGAAGCCGCCTTGGCCGCCGCCCTCACTGCAAACGGCTCCGGGCCACTGCCATTTGAGCAGATGATGGACCTGATCGAACTCGGCCGATCGCGCGGTCTATCCGTTTCAACCATTGATGCGACTTGTGACAATGGGCGGTGGCCAAGATCGGACCTGGGCTTCCATGTCGGTAGCGAAGAACTTGATCGTATGGCTGACGACCTTTCGGCGCGGGCTGACACCACGGCTGAATGGGCTAAAGAGAGCTACAGGACGATGATTGTCGAGGACGGCGTCGAGTTTGAGGTGTGGTTCTGGCGCGACTAGATCATCTCGATCAGCATGTCTCGCAACCACCCTTTCCCGTCGAACGTAGCGTCGGCTCCAGAGGGCCCGACAGCGCCACTTGCGGCCGTTGGGATCGCTCCAGATTCCAGACATCATCATCACGTTGGGATTGACCACCTTCTTGCCACCCGGCGTGGTCGCTACTGGGGTGCGGTCGGCCACGAACACCGCGCATTCGCGGATCTTACGCAGAATAGTCTCGGCAGCCGGCGGCGAGCCCGGCACGTTACTGGTGTCGGAGTCGACCTCCGGTCGCTCGGCGTCCTCAAGGTCAGGATGACTGGTCAGCTGTTCGCCAGCGACATCGAGGGCCGTGCGGACGAAATGGCGGCCGGAGGCCTGATGGGTGTCGCTCTGTCACGATCAGAAGACTTTTACGCCCTCCTCCAAATCAGCCGACGCCACCTCATATTCTTACATAGGCGAGCGAATTGGGAGCCCTGGATGACGGGCGATCCTATGCCGTAGCCTCAGACGCCTGATCATCTTCATTTTCATCGTCATCGCCCGCGAACATAGGATTTTTACCAGCCAAGATCGCCCGCAACCGCCTGAGACTTTGTTCGCTCCAACTACTCATGCTGGTGCCTTCCTTCTCCGCCCTCATCCGCGCGAGAACGGTGTCAGCGTCGAACAACTGGTCGAGCGAAGAACGGTCCGCGCTGTAGCCCGGCGGGACGATCAGACCCGCAATGGAGGCGCGCGCCTCATGGCCCTCTAACTGCGCGGTAAGCGACTTACGAAGGTCGTCGTCCCAGTTGCCCGTGTTGCTGAGGGCGAAGATCGCTTCGCAGTTCGGGATGCGTCGCAGGAGCGTCCCGTCGAGCAATGCAGCCCGAAAGATCGGGATCGACCTTGCGAGCAGCTCTTCGGTTTCCCTCTTTGTGAAGATGTAGTCCCGGCTGTCCTCCGACCGCTGATGGATAGTGAGCCCCCATTTAAAGAGATGCTTCCGCAGCACCTCGGGCAGAATGATGAGATCGCCTGCTTCAAGGAGGGCTTCGGCGACACGTTTGACGCGTTCGACCTTCGTCTTGTCGCGCATTCCGAGGCGCAACAGGTAGGTCGTCGCATCCTCGGCAATGGCATGGTTGTCCTCGGGGGCGAGAAGCCAGTCGTGTTCGCGAATGAACGCCTTGACAAGGGCTCGCCAGAACTTCGCGTCCCCTTCCTCTGGGAGCTTCGGTAAGAGGTCTTCGAGGCGATCAATGATTGGCCTCAGTTCGCCGATCTTCAACAGCCGTCTCAGCTCCGCGCATAGGGCCGCTTCGTCGGGTTCATCCCAAAGCTGTCTGACGTCATTACTGCTGGCAATTCCGGGCGGATCGCCCAGATAGAGCGCGCGAACAAGATTTCGCCGCTGACTGATGCGAGCCCTAGACTCGTCGGCGTGGTTCGATCCGAACCTCGGGAACATAAGGCCGAGCAGCTTCTCCTGTCCCGCCACCGCGTCGCCGAGGACCTCGGCGGGCTCTAGCTTTCCCTTCTTGTCCATCTGCCGAATGACACGGCGCGAGATCTCATCGGCATTCGGGTCGTCGACCATCACGTCGATGTTCTGAGCGATGGCCTCGCGCAAGGTCGGAGCCTTTGTGAGCAACCAGCAATAGCCCAGTAGGTCGGCAGGGCTGATTTCCTTGCGCAGCATTCGATCGAGGACTGCATAAGAGCCAACCAGCCGCTTCAACTCGCGCGGCGTCGCGGCCGATTGGCGGATATGTTCAACGAACTTCTTTTCCTCGTCGGAGAGGTCGGCAGGAAGGGTAAGGTTGTGGTGATTGAGTAGCGCATCGAGCAACGCCGTTACGTCATGGGTGAACAGCGGTCGGAGCGGGATCGGATGCTGGATGATCTTTTCCAGATAAGCTTCGCCGGTGCGGCGTCGGTCGTCTCCGGACCCACGGCCTAGAGCATCCGCGACGCGCTCAGGGTCGTACGCGACCAAATAGGAAATGCCTTTGATGTCGCCGATCGCCTTGACCAGCTGTGCGACGGCTCGAACTTCGTCATCCTCGACACGGTCCAGTTCGTCGATCAGCACGACTACCGCGATCTTGGCGTCTGCGAGCTTCTTCTCAAGCTTTCGCCGCTCTTCCTGGGGCGAAAGCTCCTTCGGCTTACGAATAAGCCTCAAGGCCTGCTTAAGCGCCGCGCGTCCCGCTGTCGCCAGGCCTCCAGCACCCGCCGCGTCGGCCGCAAGTGCTGCGAAGTGGCCGGCTACCGTGATGGCCTCCCGATAGGTATCCATCGCCGCTACAAGCTCATGGGCGTGTTCCTGCGGACTGCGGCCAAGCGCGTCTCGAAGCTCGCCGAAGAACGCCGCGAGAAGTTCGTCTCGCCCCTTGAAGAGCCATGGGTTCAGGGTCGCCACGGCCACATATTTGGTCTTCTTGAGCTGTTCAGCGACAAGGTTGAGGATGCTAGTCTTGCCGGAACCCCACTTGCCGGTGAGGCCGACAACGACCCCCGTTGAACGCCGGGCTACTAGGCAACCGCTGACGTTCTTCTCGTCACGAATAAGCGCAAGGATCAGATTCTCGACGAACGGAATGCGATCAAGGCGATCGTCGGTCTCCCGATCAATCGGGCGATCTTGTGCGAGGTCTGGCGCGCGCTTTGCTTCAGCTTCTGCCATGATCTTTTGGCCGGCCTATTAACGTATTAAATCAGAATATCGGAGTTCAAGCTTAGCCTTTCGAGAGCCTTGACGTGAAGCGCAAGCTGGGACCAAGCTGCTTTGACGTGGTGCGTCGAACCGCGCCGCGCTTAAACGCTGCGCTCTTCCCGCAACGCGGACCTCTCCAAGGTCAACTAAGAGCCCGCTCCGGTCGTCGGACGGAGCCCACCGCTGACGTCCGAGATTACTGCGCGAAGCTACCCGGAAACGGACGGTCCCAAGGACCGCAAGGAGCCCTTAGCCGACCGCAACGCTCCCCGCCTTGATCCCGCCCGCGTTCGGCTCCATCAAGCGGGACGACAGGGATGGGATCGTGCGATGACCTCACGCTTCAAGCCGACGGCCGCCGCCCTGGCGGTCCTGCTGGCGGCCGGCCTCGCCGGCGGCCGGGCCGAGGCCGCGCGCAAGATGTATTCCTACGACGCCGCCTCCGACCTGACGCGGGCCTTCGTCTATGACGGCCTGACCATCATCTTCGAGAAGGGCCTGACCGGGCAGAGGGTCGAGCGGGTGCTGTCGACCGGCACGCAGGGCGAGGCGGCGCTCAAGCCGGCCTCGGGCGGCGACCTGGGCAAGGGCGGCCTGGCGGCCGTGCTGGAGCCGGGGGCCGAGGAGCGCGACCTTTACCTCGTCACCGACGCCAAGGACGGGCCGGCCTTCATCCGCGCCGCCTGCCGGGTGAAGACCAAGGGCTGGCTGGCCTTCGGCCGCCTGCGCGCGGGCGAGCCGCTGCGCATCCACGCCATCGGCCTCGACCCGGCCACCGGCCAGGCCCGCCGCTGCGCCACCTGGGAGTTCACCTTTCACGGCGAATGGCCGCTGGAGGGCCTGGGGAACCTGAACCGCGCGCCGACCCCGCCGCCCAACTCTATTCGCGCGCCCAATTGACCTGAGCGGTGTTAGGCTGCCCGCCCGAAGCCTTGGGAGGGGCGCAGATGGATCACGCCGCGCTGGCCGAGTATGCGCGTTCCGACTTCACCGACGCGGCGGGCCGCTGGACGCGGCCAGTGTTCCGCCGGGGCCAGGGGCCGGCGGTGATCATCATCCACGAGATGCCCGGCCTGCATCCGCTGGTGGTCCGCTTCGCCGACCGGGTGGCCGAGGCCGGCATGACCGTGGCCCTGCCCAGCCTGTTCGGCGAGCCGGGGCGCGAGCCCAGCCTGGGCTATGGCCTGGGGACCATCCTCAAGGCCATCTGCATCCGCCGCGAGTTCGACGTGTGGGCGGCCGACCGCTCCAGCCCGATCGTCGACTGGCTGCGCGAGCTGGCGCGGGCGCTGCACGCCGAATGCGGCGGGCGCGGCGTCGGGGCGGTGGGCATGTGCTTCACCGGCAACTTCGCCCTGGCGATGATGACCGAGCCGGCGGTGGTCGCCCCGGTGCTGGCCCAGCCGTCCCTGCCGCTGGGCGGCAAGAACGCGGCGGCCATCGGCGTCTCGGCGGCCGAGATCGGCTGCGCCCGCCGGCGCATGGCCGAGGAGGACCTGTCGATGATCGGCCTGCGCTTCACCGGCGATCCCTTCGTGCGCGACGGCCGGTTCCAGGCGCTGCAGGACACGTTCGGCGAGCGGTTCGAGGCCATCGAGATCGACCCCGCCGACGCGCGGCCCGACCCGCGGCTGAAGCATCCGCACTCGGTGCTGACCCTGAACCTGCGCGACGACGACCCCGACGGGCCGACCAAGACGGCGGAGCGGCGGGTGATCGCCTTCTTCAAGGAACGCACCGCCCCGCAGGACGCCGTCGCGCCGGCGCCTTGATGCCGCCTTGGCTCCGGGCGATAGGTGCGCCCGACGATTCCACCGCCGCGGAGGCGAGCATGACCCGGTTTTCCCGCGCCGTCCCGGCCCTCGCCCGGACCGCCGCCTTGGCCGCCGCCCTGGCGGCCGGCGCGGCGCTGTCCGGCTGCGCCACCGCCGCGCGCTACGACGCGGCCGGCGACGTGCACGCCCTGCTGGTCGCCATCCGCGACAACGACAAGGCGGCGTTCGACGCCCATGTCGACAAGCGGGCCCTGAAGGCCCAGCTGGAGACGCAGATCCTCGACCGCGCGCAGAAGGCCCAGGGCGGCGACGCGATGCGGGCCCTGGGCGCGGCCTTCGCCCAGCCCCTGGCCGACCTGGCCGGCGAGGCCCTGATCCGGCCGCAGACCTTCCGCGCGGCGGCGGAATATTACGGCTATCGCCCCGGCCAGCCGATCCCCGACCGCCTGACCCTGGCGGCGGCGTTGAAGCCGCAGGGCGACGGCACGGTCTGCGCCAAGCGCCGCAACGACGGGCCCTGCCTGATGACCTTCGCCAACGAAGGCGGCGCCTGGCGGCTGGTCGCCGTCGCCCCCGACATGGCCAAGGTCAAGGGGCTCTGAGGAACACCCGCGCCGTCATGCCGGACAGGCGGGGCGAGCCGAAATCGCTTTCCCTTTTCGGCGCCGCGCACTAAAAGCCCGGCCTTTCCGGCCTGACACCGGCGTTCGACCCTCCGGCAGGCGACAAGGACTTCCCATGAAGCGTCATTCCCATGGCGCGCGCGGCTCCGGCCGCCGCGACGCCCCCACCGGCCCCAGCCAGCGGCAGCTGCGCGCGGGCGAGCTGATCCGCCACGCCCTGGTCGAGATCCTCCGCGAGGAGGAGATGCAGGACCCCAGCCTGGCCGGCGTCTCGGTCACCGTCACCGAGGTGCGCATGAGCCCCGACCTGCGCCACGCCGTCTGTTTCGTCGAACCGCTGGGCGGCGCCCGCGCCGACGAGGTGGTCGGCGGGCTGAACCGCGTCGCCCGCTTCCTGCGCGGGCGGCTGGGCCACGCCATCGACATGAAGTTCACCCCCGACCTGAAGTTCGTCCACGACGAGAGCTTCGACGCCGCCGCCCAGATGAACCGGCTGTTCGACGACCCGCGCGTGCGGGCCGACCTCGCCCGCGAGGACGACCCGGACGAGGCCCAGGACTGATGGGCCGCCGCAGAAAGGGCGATGCGGTCAGCGGCTGGCTTGTGCTGGACAAGCCGCACGACATGGGCTCGACCACCGCGGTCACCCGGGTGCGGCGGCTGTTCAACGCCCAGAAGGCCGGCCACGCCGGCACCCTCGACCCGCTGGCCACCGGCGTGCTGCCCATCGCCCTGGGCGAGGCGACCAAGACCGTCGCCCACCTGGTCGAGGCCGACAAGGCCTACCGCTTCACCATCGAGTGGGGGACCACCACGGCCAGCTTCGACCGCGAGGGCGCGATCACCGCGACCAGCGACGTGCGCCCGACGCGCGAACAGGTCGAGGCCGCCCTGCCGGCCTTCGTCGGCGAGATCGACCAGGCCCCGCCAGCCTTTTCGGCCATCAAGGTCGACGGCGAGCGCGCCTACGACCTCGCCCGCGAGGGCGTCGAGTTCGAGCTGGCCGCCCGCAAGGTGACCATCCACGACGCCCGCGTCATCGACCAGCCCGACGCCGATCATGTCGAGATCGAGATCGCCTGCGGCAAGGGCACCTATGTCCGCTCGATCGTCCGCGACCTGGCCGTCATGCTCGGCGCCTGCGGCCACGTCTCGGCCCTGCGCCGGGCCCAGGTCGGCCCGTTCGACGAGGATCGGGCGATAACGCTGGAATTTCTGGAGGATTTGTGCCAGAAGGGCCGCGGTTTGGAGGCTTTGCTTCCGGTCGAGACCGCGCTGGACGACATCCCGGCGCTGGCCGTGACCACGGAAGACGCCTTCAGGCTCTCGCAAGGTCGAGCGATCGTTCTGCTTCCCAGACAGGTCGAAACGTTGAAGGCCTGCCTTACAGGCGGGTCCCGAACCGTTTTGGCGACGCAAGGGGGACAGGCGGTTTCGATCTGCGAGCTGCGCGCCGGGCAACTGTCGCCCGTCCGCGTGTTCAACCTTTGACTCTTTAGGAGACCCCGATGTCGATTACGGCCGACCGCAAGGCTGAACTGATCACCACCCACGCCCGTTCGACGGGCGACACGGGTTCCGCCGAAGTGCAGGTCGCGATCCTCTCCGAGCGCATCGCCAACCTGACCGAACACTTCAAGACCCACAAGAAGGACAACCACTCGCGCCGCGGCCTGCTCAAGCTGGTCTCGCAGCGCCGGTCGCTCCTCGACCACCTCAAGAAGTCCGACCAAGGCCGCTACCAGGCCCTGATCGAAACCCTGGGTCTGCGCCGCTAGTTCAAAACGGGGTCCGAACGCCAGGCGTTCGGGCCCCGTCGCTTATCCCGCCGCCCGCCTGCGACAGGCCAGGGGCGCGGCGGCTTACTTGAAGGGCCGCGGATGCGGCCCGCAACGTCCGCCGGGGGTCCTGAAACCCTCGCCGGCCTGTCGCAAGGATGAGGATTCCGCGCCCGCCGATCCGGCCGGCCGCCCCTGTCCGCCCCGCGGGGAATGGGCCTCGCGGACTGAGAAAGATCCGAAATGTTCGACATCAAACGCAAAAGCATCGAGTGGGCCGGCCGCAAGCTGACCCTCGAAACCGGCCGCATCGCGCGTCAGGCCGACGCCGCCGTCCTGGCCACCTATGGCGAGACCACCGTGCTGGCGACCGTCGTCGCCGCCCGCGCGCCCAAGCCCGGCGTGGACTTCTTCCCGCTGACCGTCAATTACCAGGAGAAGACCTTCGCCGCGGGCAAGATCCCCGGCGGCTTCTTCAAGCGCGAAGGCCGCCCGAGCGAAAAGGAGACCCTGGTCTCCCGCCTGATCGACCGTCCGATCCGCCCGCTGTTCGTCAAGGGCTTCAAGAACGAGACCCAGGTCGTCGTCACCGTCCTCAGCCACGACCTCGAGAACGATCCCGACATCGTCGCCATGGTCGCCGCCTCCGCCGCCCTGACCCTGTCGGGCGTGCCGTTCATGGGCCCGATCGGCGCCGCCCGCGTCGCCTTCATCGACGGCGAGTACGTGCTGAACCCGACCCTCGACCAGCTTGGCGAAGCCAACAAGATGGACCTGGTCGTCGCCGGCACCCAGGACGCGGTCATGATGGTCGAGTCCGAGATCCAGGAACTGACCGAAGAGCAGGTGCTGGGCGGCGTGATCTTCGCCAGCAAGGGCTTCCAGCCGGTCATCGACGCCATCATCGAACTGGCCGAGCACGCCGCCAAGGAGCCCTGGGACTTCGTCGCCGAAGACCTGACCCCGCTCGAAGACAAGATCAAGGCCCTGGTCGGCGCCGACCTGAAGGCCGCCTACAAGCTGACCGCCAAGATGGAGCGCCACGCCGCGCTCAGCGCCGCCAAGGCCAAGGCCGGCGAGGCGCTGCTGAAGTCCGAGACCAACCCGGACGGCTATGACAGCCTGAAGTTCGGCGCGGCCTTCAAGGAATGCGAAGCCTCGGTCCTGCGCCGCGACGTGCTGGAGACCGGCGTGCGCATCGACGGCCGCCCGGTCGACAAGGTGCGTCCGATCGTGTCGGAAGTCGGCGTCCTGCCGCGCGCCCACGGCTCGGCCCTGTTCACCCGCGGCGAGACCCAGGCCCTGGTCGTGGCCACCCTGGGCACCGGCGACGACGAGCAGTGGATCGACGCGCTGGAAGGCACCTACAAGGAAAACTTCCTGCTGCACTACAACTTCCCCCCCTATTCGGTGGGTGAGACGGGCCGCATGGGCTCGCCAGGCCGCCGCGAAATCGGCCACGGCAAGCTGGCCTGGCGCGCGATCCGGCCGATGCTGCCGGCCAAGACCGACTTCCCCTACACCATCCGCCTGGTGTCGGAGATCACCGAGTCCAACGGCTCGTCGTCGATGGCCACGGTCTGCGGCTCGTCGCTGGCGCTGATGGACGCGGGCGTGCCGCTGCAGAAGCCGGTCTCGGGCATCGCCATGGGCCTGATCCTGGAGAAGGACGGCTATGTGGTGCTGTCGGACATCCTGGGCGACGAAGACCACCTGGGCGACATGGACTTCAAGGTCGCCGGCACCGCCGACGGCATCACCTCGCTGCAGATGGACATCAAGATCCCCGGCATCACCGAGGAGATCATGAAGAAGGCCCTGGGTCAGGCCCAGGCCGGGCGCATGCACATCCTCGGCGAGATGAACAAGGCGATCGACGGCGCCCGCGCCGAGATCGGCGAGTACGCCCCGAAGATCGAGACCATCCAGATCCCCACCGACAAGATCCGCGAAGTGATCGGCACCGGCGGCAAGGTCATCCGCGAGATCGTGGAAAAGACCGGCGCCAAGGTCGACATCCAGGACACCGGCGTGGTCAAGGTCTCGGCCTCGGACGGCGCCAAGATCAAGGCGGCCATCGACTGGATCAAGTCGATCACCTCGGAGCCGGAAGTCGGCGCCATCTATGACGGCAAGGTCGTCAAGGTGGTCGACTTCGGCGCCTTCGTGAACTTCTTCGGCGCCAAGGACGGCCTGGTCCACATCAGCCAGATCAGCAAGGAAAAGGTCGCCAAGACCTCGGACGTGCTGACCGAGGGCCAGATCGTCAAGGTCAAGCTCATGGGCTTCGACGATCGCGGCAAGACCAAGCTGTCGATGAAGGTCGTCGACCAGGAGACCGGCGAAGACCTGACCAAGAAGGAAGAGATCAAGCCGGAAGAAGCCGTCGCCACCTGAGGCGACGCTTCCGATCCGTAGATCGGCGACGGGCGGCTCCGCGAGGGGCCGCCCGTTTTGCGTTTTCGGCGTCCCGGCCGCGGCGAGCCGCCGGTCCGGGAAGACGGCGGCTGGCTACAGGTGCCGCACCGTCAGCCCGCCGCCCCAGGCGTCGTTGAGATAGCCGGCGACCAGGGCGCGGTGGCAATGGTGCGCCTCATGCTCCGAGCACAGCAGGCAGCCGGCCTCGAACAGGCCGGGATCGTATTCCCGCTCGACGTGGCGGTCGGCCATCAGGTCGAGGAACCGGCGTGAGAAATCGGCCCAGGACAGGCTCTTCTTCTTCTTGAAGGCGTCGAACAGCGCCTCGTCCGGCGCGAGGTCGGGGGCGTGCACATAGTCCAGGCCGGCGACCCGGCGGGCGAAGAAGGCCAGGTCCGGCGTCTTGGCGAAGCCGGCCAGCTGCGAGGTGTTGGACAGGCGCACGTCGATCAGCCGCCGGACGCCCGCGCCCTCGAGCCGGCCGAAGAAGTCCTCGGCCGTCGATTGGGTGAAGCCTATGGTGAACAGCGTCATGGCGGCCTCAGCTCAGCGGGTAGTCCCGCTCCAGACGGTAGCGCGAGCCGTCCTCGCCCATCCAGCTCGAATAGAGGCCGAAGGCGGCGACGCGGAAGGGCGGTGAGCGCAGCAGGTTGTTGCCCTGGATCCAGGCGGCGACCTGGGCCGGATCGGGCCGGCGCAGATAGGCCATGGTCACGTGCGGATTGTAGTTGCGGGTCTCGGGCTTGAGCCCGGCCCGGCGGGCGGCCGTCTCGCAGGCCCTGGCCAGGCGGCGCAGGCCCGCGTCCTCGGCCACCCCGGCCCAGACGGCGTGGATGTCCGCGCCCTCGCCGAAACAGCCGACCCCGTCGAGCGACAGGTCCAGCGGCTCGCCCGACACCGTCGAAAGCTCGGCGTCGAGATCGGCGGCGACGTTCTCGGCGACGTCGCCGAAGAACCGCAGGGTGATGTGAAACGCCTCCAGAGGCCGCCAGCGCGCGCCCTGGACGCCATGCTGGCGGCCGAGCAGCCCTTCGCCGATCTCCTCGGGGACATGGATGGCGGCGAACAAGCGGATCATGACGCGGCCCTCGGCTGGGGTGAGCGGGAGAGGGAGTCCTCGGAACGAGACCCTACGGACAGGGGTTCGGCTGCTGGACGTGCAGGGCGTCCACCGCCGCCTCCAGCGCCTCGCTCCAGTCGAGGTCGAAGGCGTCGATGTCGTCCTTGAGCTGCGCCATGGTGGTGGCGCCGATGATGGTCGAGGTGGTCCAGGGCCGGGTGTCGACGAACTTGAGCGCCAGCTGCACCGGGCTGATCCCCTGCGCGGCGGCGAGGTCGAGATAGCCCTGGATCGCCCGCTCCGCGCCGGGCCCCTCGTACCGCTGGCCGCGGTTGTAGAGCGCCTTGCGCGAGCCGGCCGGCAGGGCGCCCTTCTGGTACTTGCCGGTCAGGAAGCCCTGGGCCAGGGGCGAATAGGCCAGGAGGCCGACCTGCTCGCGCAGGGCGATCTCGGCCAGGCCGTATTCGAAGGTGCGGTTGACCAGGTGATAGGCGTTCTGGATCGAGGCGATGCGCGGCAGGCCGCGCTTCTCGGCCTCGGCGACGAACCGCATCACCCCCCAGGGGCTTTCGTTCGACACGCCGACATGGCGGATATTGCCCTTCTTCACATGGGCGTCGAGGGCCTCCAGGATCGCCTCGAACGGCTCGAAGTCCTGGGCGTAGTCGTGGAAGGTCATGCCGCCGAACACGCGGATGGCGCGGTCGGGCCAGTGCAGCTGGTAGAGGTCGATGTAGTCGGTCTGCAGCCGCTTCAGCGACTTCTCCACCGCCTCGTCGATCTGGGCGCGGGTCTGGCGGGTGATCGGGTCGTTGTCGCGGGTCCAGGCCATCGGCGAGCGGCCGGCGACCTTGGAGGCCAGCACCACCTGGTCGCGCTTGCCGCTCTTGGCGAACCACGAGCCGATGTAGCGCTCGGTCGAGCCCTGCGTCTCCGGCGTGGGCGGCGAGGCGTACATCTCGGCCGTGTCCCAGAAGTTGATCCCGCGCTCCAGGGCGTAGTCCATCTGGGCGTGGGCCTCGGCCTCGCTGTTCTGGCTGCCCCAGGTCATGGTGCCCAGGCACACGCGGCTGACCTGCAGGCCGGTGCGGCCCAGTTCGGAATAACGCATGAGCAGTCCCCGCTTCGTTCGCGCCTAGTGTAGGGATCGACGGCCCGCCCACAAATTGAAACCTGACGGAACCGTCATCTTGTCCGCTCTTGCGTCGGATCGCCCCGACCCCGATATTTGACGCGCGTCCGTTCCCGGGCGCGAGACAAAGGGCAAGTTTTAGATGAGCGACTTCAACCGCGGATATTCCGTCAGCGCCGGCCGCGCCGACATGTCGGTGGACGCGGGGCTGCGCGCCTTCATGCTGGGCGTCTACAACAAGGTGGCGATCGGCCTGCTGCTGTCGGCCGCCCTGGCCTATGCGACCTCGGCCTTCCCGCCGGTGACCCAGCTGCTGTACGTGCTGACGCCCGAAGGGCGCCTGGCCGGCTTCACCCTGCTCGGCACCCTTCTGCGCTTCGCGCCGTTGGCCATCATCCTGGTCTCGATGTTCGCCATGCGCAATCCGAGCCCGGCCACCTCCGGCTTCCTCTATTGGGCGATCGTCGCCACCATCGGCGCCTCGTCCGGCGTGTGGGTGCTGGCCTATACCGGCGCCTCGGTGTTCATGACCTTCCTGATCACCGCCACGGCGTTCGGCGCGCTCAGCCTGTGGGGCTACACCACCAAGCGGAACCTGACCGGCTTCGGCAGCTTCCTGATGATCGGCCTCGTCGGCCTGATCGTCGCCTCGCTGGTGAACATGTTCCTGCACCTGTCGGCGCTGTACTTCATCATCAACATCGTCGGCGTGCTGATCTTCGCGGGCCTGATCGCCTACGACACCCAGCGCCTGAAAATGACCTACTACCAGCTGGGCGGCGACCAGGCGGCCACGAGCGTGGCCACCAACTACGGCGCGCTCAGCCTGTACCTGGACTTCATCAACCTGTTCCAGTTCCTGATGTCGCTGCTGGGCAGCCGCCGCTAAGTCGGCCGCTCCCGAGCGGAGAATGTCAAAGCCCCGGCGGTCTCCGCCGGGGCTTTTTCCTGGCCGCTATTTCGCCGGCCCCCTACTCCACCACCGCGAACAGGCCGCCGTTGGCCTTGCGGTCGAACACCCGCAGCACCTGGTCCAGTTCATGGCCCCGGCGGACGATCAGGCCGCCCTGGGCGATGACCGACCAGGCGCCCTGGCGACGGGCCAGGCCCGGCCGCTTCTCGATCCGGTAGAGGGGGGCCTCGCCCGAGCGGCGGAAGACGCAGAACACCGCCGCCTCGCGCAGCCCGGCCATGGCGTAGTCGCGCCACTCGCCCGCGGCCACCATGCGGCCGTAGAGACGAAGCAGCCGATCGAGTTCGCGCCGTTCGAAGAAAACGGCGCCGCCCGGCTGATCGGAGGCGGACCCTTCCAAGCTCATGCGACACGCAGGCTAGCGCGGTTCGCCGATGATGGGAAATCGCCGGCCGGCGCCCCGGCGGCGGCGGCGTGGCGAGACCGCCACGCTGTTAATCTTTATGAGAATCCGTTCATCTGGGGTCATGAAATGACCTTAATTCGGTCTCGCCGCCGCCGGTTTGGCCCAGCATTTTAACACTGTCGACTGACCGGGAGCCTTGTGGTCCTGGATCCTGAACAGCCCCCCCAGCCCCCCACGGATTGCGGGCTTTCGGTCGGTCGGCGCACTCTTCGGCGCAGCCCCAAGCGCTGAGATCCAAGTCAAAGTGACGCCCGCGCGACTCCCCTCCCCAGCGCGGGCGTCATTTTGTCTGGAGCCATCCCCTTCAGTAACGAGATTGGATCGCGGCCGCCCAGGTCGGATCAGGTCGCCGGCTTGGCCGGCTTGGCCGGCTTGGCCTGCTTCAGGGCCAGGATGCGGCCGGTCTTGACCGCCTGCACCACCACCACCGCGGCCAGGCCGTCGTCGTCGGCCTCGGGCACGGCGTAGGTGCGCGGCCGGCCGGCCCATGGGCCGAGCTTGACCAGTTGGCGCACGACGTTGCGATGGACGACGGTCTTGCCGCGGTTCTCGCCGCGCTTGACCTCGACCTGCTGCTCGTGCGGGTCGTAGCGGATCAGCCAGACCTCGGCGCCGCCCTTGGGCGACGGGCCGCTGCCGACGGCGATGCGCGCGCCGGCGCGGGTGAAGGCCATGTCCGGCGGATCGGCCGCCGCCTTGGCCGCGTCCTTGATCAGCTTGTCGACCCGCTCGGGATGGCCGCCGGCGGTCTGGAACCGGCCGTCGACGATCACCTGCGGGGTGTAGACGTCGCGCAGGGCCAGCTTCTTGGCGTAGGCCCGCTGGCGCTCGGAGAACTCGGGCGCGGCGAAGGTGTCCTTCCAGCCCAGATAGTCCCAGTAGTCGACCGAGAAGGTCAGCGGCAGCACGCCGGACCGGTCGGCCAGGGCGTCGACCGCCTCGTTGGCCTTGATGCAGGCCGAGCAGCCCTGGGCGGTGTAGAGCTCGACCACCACGGGCGCCTTGGCCATGGCCGGCGGCGACGCCGCGACGGCGGCGACCAGGGCGAGGGCGGCGAAGAGCGATGTCGGGAAGACTGCAGGACGCATGGCGATGCAATTAAGCGAAGTTGCCCAGCCTATGCGCCTCACGAGACTGTGAGCAAGCGCCGATAGCGGGCGGAGGAGGCGCAGGCGCCCCCTCCGCCGCCGCATCACGCCGCGTCGCCGCGCGCGAGGTTGCGCAGCACGTAGTTCAGCACGCCGCCGTTCTTGAAGTATTCAAGCTCGGTGGGAGTGTCGATGCGGCAGATCACCGGGAAACGGGCGATCTTGCCGTCGGTCGGGCGGTAGAGTTCGACCGTCAGGGTGCGGCGCGGGCTGATGTCGTTCAGACCGCGGATCGAGACGATCTCCTCGCCGGTCAGGCCGAGCTTCTGCCACCCATCGACCTTGAACTGGAGGGGCAGCACGCCCATGCCGACCAGGTTCGAGCGGTGGATGCGCTCGAAGCTTTCGGCGATGACCGCGCGCACGCCCAGGAGCTTGGTGCCCTTGGCCGCCCAGTCGCGCGAGGAGCCGGTGCCGTATTCCTTGCCGGCGAAGATCACCAGCGGGCGGCCCTCGGTCTGGTAACGCATGGCCGCGTCGTAGATGGCCATGGTGTCGCCGGACGGGAAGTGCTTGGTCACGCCGCCTTCGATCTCCGGCGTGATCCTGTTGCGGATGCGGATGTTGGCGAAGGTGCCCCGCATCATCACTTCATGGTTGCCGCGACGCGCGCCGTAGGAGTTGAAGTCCAGCGGGCCGACCTGATGCTGCATCAGGTATTCGCCGGCCGGCGAGGTCTTCTTGATCGAACCGGCCGGGCTGATGTGGTCGGTGGTGATCGAGTCGCCGAAGATGCCCAGCACGCGGGCCTCGACGATGTCGGTCACCGGGGCCGGGGTCATCGACATGTCGGTGAAGTAGGGCGGGTTCTGCACGTAGGTCGAGGTCGGGTCCCACGAATAGGTCTGGCCGCCGGCCACCTGGATGCCCTGCCAGTGCTCGTCGCCGGCGAAGACGTCGCCGTAGCGCTTGTCGAACATCGCCTTGGTGACGACCTTGCGCTGCAGCTCGGCCACTTCCTCGCTGGTCGGCCAGATGTCCTTGAGGAACACCGGCTGGCCCTTCTTGTCCTCGCCGAGCGGCTCGTTGGCCAGGTCGATCTTCATCGAACCGGCCAGGGCGTAGGCCACCACCAGCGGCGGCGAGGCCAGGTAGTTGGCGCGCACGTCGGGGTTCACGCGGCCTTCGAAGTTGCGGTTGCCGGAGAGCACCGACACGGCGACCAGGTCGCCGTCCTGCACCGCCTTGGAGATCGGCTCGGGCAGCGGGCCGGAGTTGCCGATGCAGGTGGTGCAGCCGTAGCCGACGAGGTTGAAGCCCAGGGCGTCGAGCGACTTGGTCAGGCCGGCCTTGGCCAGGTAGTCGGTGACCACCTGCGAGCCGGGGGCCAGCGAGGTCTTCACCCACGGCTTGGCCTTCAGGCCCTTCTCGACCGCCTTCTTGGCCACGAGACCCGCGGCCAGCAGCACCGAGGGGTTCGAGGTGTTGGTGCACGAGGTGATGGCGGCGATGACCACGTCGCCGTTGCCGACGTCGAACTTCTCGCCGGCCACCGCCGCGCGGGCGGCGTCGGCGGACTTGCCGAACTCGCCGGTCAGGGCCTCGCCGAACTTGGCGGCCGCATCGCTGAGCAGCACGCGGTCCTGCGGGCGCTTGGGGCCGGCCAGCGACGGCGACACCGTCGAGATGTCCAGCTCCAGGGTGTCGGTGAACACCGGGTCGGCGGCGCCTTCCTCATGCCACAGGCCCTGTTCCTTGGCGTAGGCCTCGACCAGGGCGACGCGTTCCTTCTCGCGGCCGGTGGCCGTCAGATAGTCGATGGTCGCCTTGGAGACCGGGAAGAAGCCGCAGGTGGCGCCGTATTCGGGGGCCATGTTGGCGATGGTCGCCTGGTCCTCGATGGTCAGGTGGTGCAGGGCCTCGCCGTAGAACTCGACGAACTTGCCGACCACGCCCTTCTTGCGCAGCATCTGGGTGACGGTCAGCACCAGGTCGGTGGCGGTGGCGCCTTCCGGCAGCTTGCCGGTCAGCTTGAAGCCGATGACCTCGGGGATCAGCATCGGGATCGGCTGGCCGAGCATGGCGGCCTCGGCCTCGATGCCGCCGACGCCCCAGCCCAGGACCGACAGGCCGTTGACCATGGTGGTGTGGCTGTCGGTGCCGACGACGGTGTCGGGATAGGCGACGTCGTCGCCGTCGACCTTGGCGGTCCACACGGTCTGGGCCAGGTATTCCAGGTTCACCTGGTGGCAGATGCCGGTGCCCGGGGGCACGACGCGGAAGTTGTTGAAGGCCGACGAGCCCCAGCGCAGGAAGCGGTAGCGCTCCAGGTTGCGCTCATATTCCTTGTCGACGTTCTCCTCGAACGACTTGGCGGTGCCGAAGAAGTCGACCATCACCGAGTGGTCGATGACCAGGTCGACCGGGTTCAGCGGGTTGATCTTTTCCGGATCGGCGCCGAGCTGGGTCATGGCGTCGCGCATGGCGGCCAGGTCGACGACGGCGGGGACGCCGGTGAAGTCCTGCATCAGCACGCGGGCCGGGCGGAAGCTGATCTCGTGTTCGGTCTTGCCGCGGTTCTCGAGCCAGGCGGCGACGGCCTTGAGGTCGTCCTCGCGCACCGAGACGCCGTCTTCGTTGCGCAGCAGGTTCTCCAGCAGAACCTTCATCGACACCGGCAGGGTCGAAACCCCGTTCAGGCCGGCTTCCTCAGCGGCGCGGAGGCTGTAATAGACGTATTTGCGCTTGCCGACTTTCAGTTCGCGCCGTGTTTGCAGGCTGTCTTTGGACGCCATTGGAGAAGGACCTTTCTCTCTGTTCCAGGCCGCCCGAACATCGGACGCCAGACCCAGCGCTGCTCGAAGCGGACACACAGCGTCCGCCCCGGCGCGGCGTAGGCCTCGCACGGCCGCGCGTGTCATAGACCCGCGCGGATTAATCGTCCATGCGGCCGGCGTGGATATTCGCTGCGGATGATTTCCAGCCTGCATATCGAGGACCTGGCCGTCGACCGCGGAGACCGGCGGCTGTTCGCCGGGTTCGGCCTGGACCTGCGCGCCGGCGAAGCCGTCGCCCTGGTCGGGCGCAACGGCGCGGGCAAGACCAGCCTGCTGCGCGCCGTGGCCGGCTTCGTGCGGCCGGCGGCGGGCCGGGTGCGGTTCGCCGGGGCGGCCGGCGACCTCGATCCCGACGAGGCCCGGAGCGGCGGCGTGCACCTGCTCGGCCACCACGACGGACTGAAGACCACCCGCACGGCTTGGGAGGAGCTGTTGTTCCAGGTGCGCTGGACCGGCGGTTCGCGGGCGGGGGCCGAGGCCGCCCGCGAGCGGCTCGACCTCGGGCCGCTGTGCGACCTGGAGGTGCGCAAGCTGTCCGCCGGCCAGCGGCGGCGGCTGGCCCTGGCGCGGCTGGTCGCCAGCCCGCGCGCCCTGTGGCTGCTCGACGAGCCGCTGGCCCCGCTCGACGCCGCGCGCCGGGCCGCCTTCGGCGCCCTGATGGCCGAGCACCTGGCCGGCGGCGGCCTGATCCTCGCCGCCGTGCACGACCCGCTGCCGATCGCCGCGCGCGAGGCGGAGATCGGCGCATGACCGGCTTCCTCGTCCTCTTCCGGCGCGAGCTGGCCCTGGCCTGGGGCCGCGGCGGCGGGCCGTTGCTGGCCCTGGCCTTCTTCGCCTGCACCGCGACCCTGCTGCCCCTGGCGGTGGGTTCGCAGCCCGCCCGGCTGGCGGCGGTGGCGACGGGCAGCGCCTGGCTGGCCCTGGCCTTCTTCGCCTGCACCGCGACCCTGCTGCCCCTGGCGGTGGGTTCGCAGCCCGCCCGGCTGGCGGCGGTGGCGACGGGCAGCGCCTGGCTGGCCCTGGCCCTGGCCTCGCTGCTGTCGCTGGAGCGCCTGTTCGCCCAGGACTATGAGGACGGCGCCCTCGACCTGCTGGCGCTGGGGCCCGCGCCGCTGGAGGCGGTGGCCTTCGCCAAGTGCCTGGCGCAGTGGCTGGCGGCCGGCGCGCCCCTGGCCTTCGCCGCGCCGCTGGCGGCGATCGCGCTGGGCGCCTCGACCGCCCTGGCCCCGCTGATCTTCGTCGCCGCCCTGGCCGGCGGCCTGGGCTTTTCCTTCACCGGCGGGATCGGCGCGGCCCTGAGCCTGGGCGGCCGCCGGGGCGGGGTGCTGATCGCCGTCATCGTCCTGCCGCTGTTCGCCCCGCCGGTGATCTTCGGCGCCGGCGCGGTCGAGGCCATGGCCGGCGGCCTCGACTGGCGGACCGGGCTGATGCTGCTCTGCGCCTACAGCCTGGCCGCCGTCGCGCTCGGCCCCTTCGCCATGGCGGCGGCCTGCCGCAACGCCCTGTCCTGACCCGGAGACGCCGGGTCTGAAGGAGGGGCCGCTTGCGGCGGTTCGGCGCCAAGCCTTTGCCCGCGCGCAACAAAACGACAGGCGGCGGACATCCGCAGGCAAACTTGACCGGTTGTATAGCGAGACAGGGACGACACTCTGTCGGAGACGACCACCTGATGATTAAGACCTGCAAAGCGTTGATCGCCTGCGCCGCCTCGGCCGCCGCCCTGTGCGTCGCCGCGGTCGCCGTGGCCCAGGACGCTCCCGCCCCGGCCCAGCGTCCGGGCGTGGCCAAGTTCCAGGAACGCACGGAGGCGCGCCAGGCCGAACGGGCCCGGGCCCTGCACGACGTCCTCGGCATCCGGCCGAACCAGGAAGCCGCCTTCCAGGCCTTCCAGGCGGCGATGAGACCCGAGCGCCGCGATCATGGCCAACCACCGGCCCCGGCGGCGACCACGCCCGAGCGGTTGGACCGCATGGCCGCACGCATGGCCGAGCGCCAGCAGGCGTTCCAACGCCGCGCCGAGGCGATCAAGCGCTTCTACGCCCAGCTGACCCCCGAACAGCAGAAGTCGTTCGACGCCCTGCAGACGCTCGGCCACGGCGGGCGCGGCCATGACGGCCACGGTTTCGGCGACAAGATGGGCGGCCCGCCCTCCGGCGGACCGCGCGGCGCCGGCGAACTCTAGGCTCGAGCCCACGGGGACGGCGGCGCGGAACGCCGCCGTCCCCGCTTGAGGACAAGCCGCCCGCCTGGGGCGGCCCGCCGCGTCGAGCGGCTTTTCCTCGACCCGAAAGCGCGCTAGGTCGCGCTGATGATCCAGGCCCTGGCCTTCCTGACCAACCCGCAACGCTTCCTGGCGTTCTCGCGCTGGGCGGCCCCGCTGTTCGGCGTGCTGGCGGCCGGGCTGCTGCTGGCCGGCCTGTGGCTCGGCTTCTCGGCCCCGCCCGACTACCAGCAGGGCGCGACGGTGCGGATCATGTTCATCCACGTGCCGGCGGCCTGGATGAGCCTGTTCTGCTACGCCTGCCTGGGCGCGGCCAGCTTCCTGGGCCTGGTGTTCCGCCACGCCCTGGCCGAGGCCGCCGCCCGCGCCGCCGCGCCGCTGGGCGCGGCCTTCACCCTGCTGGCCCTGCTCACCGGTTCGCTGTGGGGCCGGCCGATGTGGGGAACGTGGTGGGTGTGGGACGCGCGGCTGACCTCGGTGCTGGTGCTGTTCCTGTTCTATCTCGGCTACATGGCCCTGCTGGCCGCCATCGACGACGAGGCGCGGGCCAACCGCGCCGCCGCCATCCTGGCCCTGGTCGGCCTGGTCAATCTGCCGATCGTCCACTGGTCGGTGAACTGGTGGAACACCCTGCACCAGCCCGCCTCGGTGCTGCGCCCCGGCGGCTCGGCCCTGGCGCCGGTCTATCTGTGGCCGCTGCTGATCATGGCCCTGGGCTATATGGCCCTGTTCGGGTCGTTGTGGCTGGTGCGCATCCGGGGCGAGGTCTGGCGCCGCCGCGCCGCCGCCCTGGCCGTCCAGGCCGCGGGCCGGAGCTGACCCGATGATCGATCTCGACGTCGGCAAGTACGGGGCGTTCGTCTGGCCGGCCTACGCCGCCACGGCCGCGGCCCTCGCCTGGATGATCGCCGATTCCCTGATCCGCGCCCGCCGCTGGCGGCGCGAGGTCGAACGACGCGAGGACGGCCGGCGCGAGGCCGCACCGACCGGACGGGACCGCTGAGATGAAACGCTGGATCGCCGTCCTGCCCCTGGCGGCCCTGGCCGCCCTGGCCGTGTTGTTCGTGGGCTATTCCCTGCACCGCAATCCGCAGGTCCAACCGGACGCCCTGGTCGGCCAGGCCGCGCCCGACCTGACCCTGCCCGCCCTGGACGGCGGCCGGCCGGTCCGCCTGCGCGAGGCCGCGGCCGGGGGGCCGGTTCTGGTCAACCTGTTCGCCTCGTGGTGCGCCCCCTGCGAGGTGGAGCATCCGGCCCTGCTGGCCCTCAAGAGCCAGGGCGTGCGCATCGTCGGGATCGCCTACAAGGACGCGCCGCAGAACACCCAGGCCTTCCTCGGACGGCTGGGCGACCCGTTCGGCCAGGTGCTGGTCGACCGCGACGGCCGCGCCGGGGTCGAGTTCGGCATATCCGGCGTGCCCGAGACCTTCCTGGTCGGCGCCGACGGAACCATCCTGGCCAAGCATGCCGGGCCGCTGACCCCCGAGGCGGCCGAACGGCTGCTCGACAGGGCCCGGCGCTGATCCAGAGCCCGGCGTTAACCTTTCGCTAACCACAATCGCCCGACCCTGCCGGCGTTAACCTTTCGCCGCAGGCCGCCGCCTTGACCGCCGTCCGTCCTCCATCGCCGCCGACCGCCGCGTCGATCCAGCGCCCCGCCGCGCGATCGAACGAGGCCGCGCGCGCGGCCCAGAGAGCGTTCTTCCAGGCGGCGGTCGGCGCGGCGCCCGCACCCCAGGCCCCGGCCCCGGCCGCCCAGGCGGCGGCGCGGCCCGCCCAGGTCCAAGCCCAGGCCAGGACCCAGGCGGCCGCTCCCGTCCAGACAGCTTCTTCCCAAGCGGCCAAGCCCGCGGTCGCGACGGCCGCGGCCCAGGGTCAGGCCGGCGCCGAGGCCCCCCAGCGGCTGCTGCGGCCCGGTTCGCTGGTCGACATCCGCGTCTGAGGCGCGGCGGCCTCAGGCCGCCTTCTTCTGCTTCTTCTTTTTCTTCTCGGGCTTGTCGGCCTTGGCCGCGCCCGCGGCCTTGGCCGGCTTCAGCTTGGCCACCTTGGCGGCCTTTTCCGGCTTGTCGGCCTTCTTTTTCTTCTTCTTCTCCTCGGCCTCGCCGCGCTCGGCCCGGTCGGCCAGCTTGTCGGCGGCGTGGGCCATGTCGCGCAGGGTGGCCAGGAAGCCTTCGCGCTTGCCGGCCGGCAGCAGGCTGAGGATGCGATGATCGGCGGCGGCCACCCGGGGCGCGGCCTCGACCAGGACGGCGCGGCCGGCCTCGGTCAGGCTGACGGTGTTGGCGCGGGCGTCGGCGGCCGACCGCTCGCGGCCCAGCAGGCCCTTGCCGATCATCCGCGCCACCATGTCGGCCAGGGTCGAGCGGTCGATGCCGGTGGCCTTGACGAGGTCGGTCTGGCTGAGGCCCTCGTGGGCGGCGACGGCGGTGAGCACGGCGTACTGTCGCTGGGTTACGGCGCCGGCGCCGGTCTCCTCGGCGTAGAGGTCGAGGGCGGCCTGCAGCGCGCGGTGCAGCAGGTGGCTCGGCGAACGGTCCAGCGCATCGCCGGCTCCCTTGCCGTCGGATTTCGCTTTCGCCATCGTCTGGTCCCCTTGAGACACCCCGTCGAGCGGGGCGGACGATAACGCGGGTCTGCGTCGATTTGACGACAGACGATCCGTGGGCGGCCGGAACCGAGCCCGCGCTGGGCCGCCTTGCCTGGCGCGCGGACGGGGCCCACAGTGCGGGCATGGCCGCCGCCTTGCAACCTTCGTTTCATCTGGGCACGCCCGAGGGCGACGAGCGCGAGCGCCGCATCTGCGGCCATTGCGGCTTCATCGACTATGTGAACCCCAAGATCGTCGTCGGCTCGGTGGCCGCCTGGGGCGAGGGCGAGGACGCCCGCCTGCTGCTGTGCCGGCGGGCCATAGAACCGCGCGCCGGCTTCTGGACCTTGCCGGCCGGGTTCATGGAGGAGGGCGAGACGGTCGAGGAGGCCGCCCGCCGCGAGGCGCGCGAGGAGGCCGCGGCCGAGATCGAGATCGACGCCGTGCTGGCGATCTATTCGATCCCCCGCATCAGCCAGGTGCAGATCATGCACCGGGCGCGGCTGGCCGTTCCCGATGTCGCCCCCGGGATCGAGAGCCTGGAGACGACGCTGTTCGCCTGGGACGACATTCCGTGGGCGGACCTGGCCTTCCCGTCCGTGCACTGGGCGTTGGGCCACTGGCGCCGCGTGCGCGGCCAGGCCGCCTTTGCCCCGTTCGGCAATCCGGTCGAGGGGCTGTAGCCTTATTCCGAAGGCGGCGGCGGGGCGGCGGCCTCTTCCTGGGCCTTCATGTCCTTCATCATCATCGGCAGCTGGGTGAACGAGAACAGCAGGGCCGCCAGCGGCACCCCGGGGAACCGGAACAGCACCCAGGTCGCTTCCGGCTGGGTGCGCCAAACTACCTCGTTGACCACGGCGGCGAAGATGAAGAAGGCGGCGTAGCGCACCGTCAGCCGCCGCCAGGCCCCGTCCGACAGCTTCAGCGCCTCGCCGAGCAGGACCTTCAGCGGCAGCTTGCCGAAGGCCAGGGCCCCGAACAGGCCGGCCGCCAGCAGGCCGTCGACGATGGTCAGCTTCATCTTGATGAAGACGGTGTTGTGGAACACCAGCGACAGGCCGCCGAACAGCATGGCCGACAGGCCGGTGAACAGCGGCAGCAGGGCCAGCTTGCGCTGCATGGCCAGGCCGAACAACAGCCCGGCGGCCGAGCCGGCCACCAGGCCCCAGGTGGCGGTCATCAGGTTGCGGGAGACCAGATAGACCCCGCCGAACACCACCAGGCCGGCGTAGTCGACCACCATCTGGATCCAGCGCGGCGGCTGGGGCGGGGGGGACGATTGCGACACTCGATGGTTCCTATTGCGCGTCCAGGCCGACCAGCGAGCGCGAGAAGGCGCGCGCGTCGAACGGCTGGAGGTCCTCGATCCCCTCGCCGACCCCGATCAGCTTGATCGGCGCGTCGGAGGCCTGGGCCACCGGCACCAGCACCCCGCCGCGGGCGGTGCCGTCGAGCTTGGTCATGACGATGCCGGTGACGCCGGCGGTGTTACCGAAGATGTTCTCCTGGGCCAGGGCGTTGCGTCCGACCGTGGCGTCGAGCACCAACAGGGTCTCGTGCGGGGCGTCGGGGTCGATCTTCTTCAGCACCCGAACGATCTTGAGCAACTCGTCCATCAGGCCGGACTTGTTCTGCAGCCGCCCGGCGGTGTCGATCAGCACCACGTCGCAGCCCTCGGCCCGGGCCCGTTCGACGGCGTCGTAGGCCAGGCCGGCCGCATCGGCCCCGGTGGGCCGGGCCATGAATTCGGCGCCGGCCCGGTCGGCCCACACCTTGAGCTGCTCGACGGCGGCGGCGCGGAAGGTGTCGCCGGCGGCGATCAGCACCTTGGCCCCCCGGCCGGTCAGGTCGGCGGCGATCTTGCCCAGGGTGGTGGTCTTGCCCGAGCCGTTGACCCCGACGAACAGCACCACATAGGGCCGGGGACCGGACAGCGGATCGAAGACGCCCTGGCGCGGGATCAGCTCGGCGGCGATCGCCTCGGCCAGGGCCTCCTTGATCTCGTCCTCGCCGGCCTCGCGGCCGAAACGGGCGGCGCCGAAGGCCTCGGCGATGCGGGCCGAGGCGCGCGGGCCGAGGTCGGCCTCGATCAGCATCTCCTCAAGCTCGTCGAGGGCGGCCTGGTCCAGGGTCTTCTTGCTGAAGACCGACACCACCTGGTCGGACATCTGCCGCGACGAACGCGACAGGCCCTCGGTCAGGCGCTTGAACCAGCCTTTCTTGGGTTCGGTGCTCATGGGGCGCGTTCTAGCGGGGGAACGCGGCCGGGGCTAGGGCGCGGTGGGGCGCACCGGAGATTGCCGCCCTGCCCCGTCCGTGGCATGGCTGAAACCTAGACGTGTAGGGAGGGGTCCTGAATGTTCACGCGGCGAAGCCTGACGGCGGCGCTCGCGGCCGGCCTGGCCGCGCCTACGGCTGGTTTCGCCGGGCAGCCGCCGGCGCCGACGCGGCTGCCGATCCGGGTCAGCTACAACCGGCTGTGGACGCCGGTGAAGCTGGACGGCAAGGGCCCGTTCCGGTTCATGATCGACACCGGGGCCGACGACTATGTCGTCGATCCCGGATTCGCCGAAGAGACAGGGCTGAAAAAGACCCTGTCCCGCGATGTCGCCGGCCTGGTCGGCGACGAGAACCGCAACGTCTATTGGGCGTCGCAGGTGGTGATCGGCGACGCGTTGAAAGACCAGAACGTCACCATGATCAGCGGCCATCTCGGCGATTTCGTCGTCGGGGCCATTCCCGCCTGGGTGCTGGGCGCGTTCACCACCGAGCTCGACTTCCCGGCCGGGGAGATGCGCATCTATGACGGCGGCGGCCCGCCCCTGGACGGCTTCGAGCGCGTCCGGCTGGCCCACCGCGAGCGCCGGCTCGGCGGCCACCTGAACGCCGCCACCATCGTCGACCCCAGCCTGATGACCGACGTGGTGCTGAACGGCAAGACCTTGCGCGTCTGCATCGACACCGGCTCGCCCAACGCCCTGACCCTGTACCCGCCGGCCGTCAGGCGGATGGGCCTGTGGAACGCCGACAAGTGGCTGCCCTCGCCGGGGCGGGGCGTGACCGGCGCGTTCGACGGCCGCACCGTCCGCCTGGACACGCTGCAGTTCGGCGGCTCCACGCTCGAGCGCCCGTTGATCAACCTGATCGACCCGACGCGCACCAGCTATGGATCGGAAGAGATCGACGGCCTGCTCGGCATGGACATGATCCGCCGGTTCAATCTCGTCCTCGACGCCAAGCAGCATGCGCTCTGGCTGAAGCCGAACCCGATGCTTGGCCAGGTTCAGCGTTTCGACCGCTCGGGCCTCCACTGTGCGCCCGGCGCCGATCGACGCCTGCGCGTCGTCGCGGTCATGCCGGACTCGCCCGCCGCCAAGAGCGGGGTCGAGAAGGGCGACGTCGTCCTGCCCCACAGCAAGGACGGGGCGATGGGGTTCTGGTGGGCGCTCAGCGGCGGCCCCGGCGAGGTGGTCCAGTTCGACATCGAGCGCGACGGCAAGGTCCAGCCGGTCCAGCTGGTCCTGAAGGACCTGATCTAGCCCGCCAGCCGCGCCCTGGCGTGGCGGCCGTCGTGGCCGGTGACGGCCAGGGAGACGATCTGGCCGGGCTCGCCGGCGCCGTCGAAGTCGATCTCGGTGAAGTCGGCGCCGCGGGCGAAGCCCGGCTTTTCGACCACCGCCGAGACGGTGCGGCCGACCTGGCGGTCGAGGTGGCGGCCCAGGGCCTCGCGGCCCTTGGCGCGCAGGCGCTCGGCGCGGTCCTTGATCACGCCGCGGTTCAGCTGCGGCATGCGCGCGGCCGGCGTGCCCGGCCGGGGGCTGAACGGGAAGACGTGCAGGTAGGCGAGCTGCGTCTCCTCGACCAGGCGCAGGGTGTTGTCGAACATTTCGTCAGTTTCGGTCGGGAAACCGGCGATCAGGTCGGCGCCGAAGGCGACGTCGGGCCGCACCGCCCGCACCTGCTCGACCAGGCGCAGGGCGTCGGCGCGCAGGTGGCGGCGCTTCATGCGCTTGAGGATCATGTCGTCGCCGGCCTGCAGGGACAGGTGCAGATAGGGCGCCAGGCGCTCCTCCTCGGCCAGGCAGCGCATGAGGTCGGGGTCGATCTCGGCGGCGTCGATCGACGACAGCCGCAGGCGCGGCAGGTCCGGGACCAGCTTGAGGATGCGGGCGACCAGTTGGCCCAGGGTCGGCGCGCCGGGCAGGTCGGCGCCCCACGAGGTCATGTCGACCCCGGTCAGCACGATCTCGTTATAGCCCTCGGCGGTCAGGCGGCGGATCTGCTCGACCACCTCGCCGGCGGCGGCCGAGCGCGAATTGCCGCGCCCGAACGGGATGATGCAGAAGGTGCAGCGGTGGTCGCAGCCGTTCTGCACCTCGACATAGGCCCGCGCCCGGTCCTTGAGACCGTCGATCAGGTGGCCGGCGGTCTCGCGCACCGACATGATGTCGTTGACGCGCACGCGGGGCGCCTCGGGCCGGTCGGCATAGGCGCCGGCCTGGGACTTCTCGGCGTTGCCGAGCACCAGGTCGACCTCGGCCATGCCGGCGAAGGCGGCGGGGTCGATCTGGGCGGCGCAGCCGGTGACGATCAGCTTGGCGTCCGGCCGCTCGCGCCGCGCCCGGCGGATGGCCTGGCGCGCCTGGCGCACCGCCTCGTTCGTCACCGCGCAGGTGTTGAAGATGACGGCGTCGGAAAGCCCGTCCTCGGCGGCCCGTTTGCGGATCACCTCGGATTCGTAGGTGTTCAGCCGGCAGCCGAAGGTGACGATGTCGACGTCTGGCCGCAGCGCCGGGGCCGCCGCCGAAGGGGTGATGACCAAAGGCTTGTTCACGGCAGCGTTCCCGTGAACTCCACCGCCACGTCGCCGGTCATCAGCACGTGGCCGTCGGCCTCGCGCCATTCGATGACCAGTTCGCCGCCGTCCATTTCGACGGTCGCCTTGCGCCCGGCCAGGCCGCGGCGATGGGCGGCGACCAGGGCCGCGCAGGCGCCGGTGCCGCAGGCCTTGGTCAGGCCCGCGCCCCGCTCCCACACCCGCAGGCGGATGCGGTCGGGCGACTTGATCTGGGCGAAGCCGACATTGGCCCGCTCGGGGAACAGATGATGATGCTCGATCATCGGCCCGACCTCGGTCACCGGCGCGGCCTCGGCGTCGGGGACGAAGAACACCACATGCGGGTTGCCCATCGAGACGCAGCCCGGCGTATGCAGCACCGGATCGTCGATCGGCCCGACCTGCAGCTCGATCCCCCGGGTGTCCATCTCCTCGGCCAGGGGGATGTCGCGCCAGTCCAGGCGCGGCGCGCCCATGTCGACGGCGACGCGGCGCTCGCCGGCGCGGCTGGCGACCAAGGGGCCGACCACGGTGTCGATCACCGCCCGGTCGCGGCCCGAGGCCTCCATCAAAAGCCAGCCGACGCAGCGGGTGGCGTTGCCGCAGGCCTCGACCTCGCCGCCGTCGGCGTTCCAGATGCGCATGAAGGCGTCGCCGCCCTGGCCCGGGCTGGGCTCGATGCTGACGATCTGGTCGCAGCCGATACCGGCGTCGCGGTCGGCGATCGCCCGCGCCTCGGCCGCCTCCGGGCGGAACGGGGCGGTGCGCGCCTCGACCACGACGAAATCGTTGCCGAGGCCGTTCATCTTGAGAAAGGGTCGGCTCATCGGCGCCTATATAGGGGATAAGGCCGCCCGGGGCACGGCCTATCGGCGGATCGGCCGCCGCCGCGCCCCGCTCGGCGGCGAATAGCGGCTTGCCGGCCGCGCCGTCCTCCGTGATGCTCGCCCGTTCAGTTCCTGGCTGGGGAGCCCGCGTCCTTATCATGCGCACCTTGCTCGCGCTCGCCCTGGCGACCGCCCTGGCCCCGCTCTGCCCCGCCCCGCTCGCCGCTCCCGCCCCCTCCGCCAAGGCTCCCGCCGTGACCGCTTCCGCCGCCGAAGACCCGTTCCTGTGGCTCGAACCCGCCGACGATCCCAAGGCGCTAGACTGGGTCAGGGGCGAGAACGCCCGCTCGCTGGCGGTCCTCGAAGGCGACCCCCGCTACGCCGCCCTGCACGCCGAGGCGCTGAAGATCGTCAACGCCAAGGACCGCACGCCCTACGCCGCCTTCCTCAAGGGCGAGACCCTGATCAACTTCTGGCAGGACGAGACCCATGTGCGCGGCGTGCTGCGGCAAACCACGCTGTCCAGCTATCGCACGGCGACGCCGGCCTGGGAGACGCTGCTGGACGTCGACGCCCTGGCCAAGGCCGAGAACGCCAACTGGGTCTATCAGGGCGCGGCCTGCATCCGGCCGCGGATGACGCGCTGCCTGGTGCGGCTGTCGGACGGGGGCAAGGATTCGGCCGAGGTCCGCGAGTTCGACCTGACCACGCGGCGGTTCGTCGAGAACGGCTTCCGCCTGCCCGAGAGCAAGCAGACGGTCGAGGCCGTCGACGAGGACACGCTGATCCTGTCCCGCGACTGGGGGGTCGAGGGCGGCGCGCCGACCCTGACCGAGTCGGGCTATCCGTTCGTCATCAAGATGCTGCGCCGCGGCCAGCCGCTGTCGGCGGCGCGCGAGGTGTTCCGGGGCGAGCCCAAGGACGTCTCGGCCGACCCGTTCGTGCTGCGCGACATGGCCTCTGGGCGCGAGACGACGATGGCCCGGCGCGCCGTCAGCTTTTTCGAGACCCGATACTACGTGCTGGCCGACGACGGTCCGCGTCCCCTGCCGTTGCCGTTGAAGGCGGACATCGAGGGGCTGACGGGCGGGCGGCTGCTGGCGACGCTGCGCGAGGCGTGGACCCCCGCGCCCGGCGGGCCGACCTATCCTCAGGGCGCGTTGATCTCCATGGACTTCGCCGCGCTGCAGGCCAGGGCGGCGGCGGGCGCCTTCGCCCCCGGGCTGCTCGATTCGATCAGGGTGGTGTTCGCCCCCGGGCCGCGCCAGTCGATCGAGCAGGTCGTGCTGACCCGCGGCCGGGTGGCGGCGGCGATCTACGACAACGTCCGGGGCCGGATCGTCACCTTCGCGCCCCAGGCCGACGGCGGCTGGTCGCAGGGCGGGATCGACCTGCCGCCGGATTCGGCGGTGGGGATCGTCAGCGCCAGCGAGGACGACGATCGGGTGATGGCCACCGCCACCGGCTTCCTCGACCCGGCCGGGCTGTGGCTGGCCGACGCCGCCGGCGCGGCGGCGCCCGAGCGGCTGAAGACCGCGCCGGCGCGGTTCGACGCCTCGGGCCTGGCCGTCAAACAGTTCGAGGCGGTCTCGACCGACGGGACCAGGATCCCCTATTTCGTGGTCGGCCCCAAGGCCATGAAGCTGGACGGAAGCAATTCGACCCTGCTCTACGCCTACGGCGGCTTCCAGGTCTCGATGCTGCCGACCTATTCCGGCGCCCTCGGCAAGCTGTGGCTGGAGCGGGGCGGCGTCTACGTGCTGGCTAACATCCGCGGCGGCGGCGAGTTCGGTCCGGCCTGGCACGAGGCCGGGCTGAAGACCCGGCGGCAGGTCGTCTTCGACGACTTCGCGGCGGTGGGCCGCGACCTGATCGTCCGCAAGATCGCCTCGCCCCGGCGGCTGGGCGTCGAGGGCGGCTCCAACGGCGGCCTGCTGATGGGCGTGGAGCTGACCCAGCATCCCGAGCTGTGGAACGCCGTGGTCATCCAGGTGCCGCTGCTCGACATGCTGCGCTTCGACAAGATCGGGGCCGGCGCCTCGTGGGTCGGCGAATACGGCAGCCCGGACGACCCGCATGAGCGGGCCTTCCTGGCCTCGATCTCGCCCTACCACAACCTCAAGGCCGGGACGGCCTATCCCGAGCCGTTCTTCGTCACCTCGACCAAGGACGACCGAGTGCAGCCGGCCCACGCCCGCAAGATGGCGGCGCGGATGCAGGCCATGGGCCTGCCGTTCTTCTATTACGAGAACATCGACGGCGGCCACGCCGCCTCGGCCAACCTCAACGAGGCCGCCCATCGGACGAGCCTCGAATTCACCTACCTGACCCGCAAGTTGATGGACTAGGCATGCGCACCTTCCTTCTCGCGGCGGCGATCGCCGCCGCCTCCCCGATCGCCCTGCTCGCCGGCCAGGCGGCGGCGCAGACCGCCGCGCCGGCGTCCGCCGACAGCCGCCTGTGGCTAGAGGAGGTCGAGGGCGCCAAGGCCCTGGGCTGGGTCAAGGCCCACAACGCCAAGGCCGAGGACGTCCTGGCCAGGGACCCGCGCTACGCCGGGCTGCTGGCCGACGCGGTCAGGATCGAGAGCGCCGTCGACCGCATCCCGACGCCGAGCTTCGTCGGCCAGGCGGTCTACAACTTCTGGCAGGACGGGACCCACGTGCGCGGCGTCTGGCGGCGCACCACCCTGGAGGGCTTCCAGGCCAAGGACGTCGCCTGGGAGACGGTGCTCGACCTCGACGCCCTGGCCAAGGCCGAGAACGCCAACTGGATCTGGAAGGGCGCGACCTGCCGCAAGCCCGCCAACGACCGCTGCCTGGTCGCCCTGAGCAACGGCGGCAAGGACGCCGTCGAGATCCGCGAGTTCGACCTGAAGACCAAGGCCTTCGTCCCCGGCGGCTTCCGCCTGCCCGAGGGCAAGCAGACCGTCGACTGGCTGGACGACGACACCCTGATCCTGGGCCGCGACTGGGGCCCGGAAAATAGGGGCGCCGAGGCCGGCGCGCCCACCGTCACCGAGTCCGGCTACGCCTTCGTGGTCAAGACGCTGAAGCGCGGCCAGGACCTTTCCCAGGCCAAGGAGGTCTTTCGCGGCACGCCCAAGGACGTCAGCGCCAGCGCGCACGTGCTGAAGGACGGCCAGGGCCGCAAGGTCGTGAGGCTGGAGCGCGGCGTCGACTTCTTCAATTCCGAGCATTTCCTGCTGACCGACAAGGGGCCGGTGAAGCTGGCCCTGCCCTTGAAGTCGACCATCCACGGCTTCGTCGACGGCAAGCTGATCGTCACGCTGGAAGAGGCCTGGACGGGCGGCGGCGCGGCGCGGCCCCAGGGCGCGCTGATCGCGGCGACGCCCGAGGCGCTGATCGCCGGAACGGGTCCCGTCGACACCCTGTTCGCCCCCGGCCCGCGCCAGTCGATCGACGCGGTCGACACCACCCGCAACCGCGTGGTGGTCGCCGCCTACGACAATGTCCGGGGCGAGGTTCGCACCTTCGCGCCGAAGGCGGGCGGCGGATGGACCGAAAGCAGGCTGCCGGCGGCCGCCAACTCCTCGGTCGCCCTGGTGGCGACGGCCGACGACGACGACCGCCTGTTCTACTCGGTCGAAGGGTTCGTCACGCCCACCGAACTGACGCTGGCCGACGCCGCCAGCGGCGCGGCGAAGGCCGTCAAGGCCCTGCCCGCCCGCTTCGACGCCTCCAGGGAAGTGGTCGAGCAGTTCGAGGCGACCTCGAAGGACGGAACCAAGATCCCCTATTTCGTCGTGCGGCCGAAGGACCTGAAGTTCGACGGCGGCGCGCCCGCCCTGCTCTACGGCTACGGCGGCTTCCAGCTGTCCAAGCCGCCGGTCTACAACGCCGAGCTGGGCAAGCTGTGGCTGGAGCGCGGCGGGGTCTATCTGCAGGCTAACATCCGCGGCGGCGGCGAGTTCGGCCCGGCCTGGCACGAGCAGGTCAAGGGCAAGAACCGCCAGAAGGCCTTCGACGACTTCTACGCCGTGGCCGAGGACGCCATCGCGCGCAAGATCACCTCGCCCCGCCGCCTGGGCGCCTACGGCCGCTCGAACGGCGGCCTGCTGATGGGCGTGGTGTTCACCCAGCGGCCGGACCTGTGGAACGCGGTGGTGATCGAAAGCCCGCTGCTCGACATGCTGCGCTATCCCAAGCTGCCGGCCGGGGCCTCGTGGGTCGGCGAGTACGGCGACCCGGAAAAGCCCGACGAGCGGGCCTGGATCGCCGCCTATTCGCCCTATCAGAACGTCAGGCCGGGCGTGAAATATCCCCTGCCCTACATCTCGACCTCGACCAAGGACGACCGGGTGCACCCGGGCCACGCCCGCAAGTTCGCCGCCGAGCTGGAGGACGAGGGCTATCCGGTCATCTATTACGAGAACACCGACGGCGGCCACGCCAACTCGGCCGACCCGACCGCCGCCGCCGCCCGCTGGGCGCGGCACTACACCTATCTGTCGCGGCAGCTGATGGACTGACGCAGGCTCGGTCCTCCCCCCGCATCGGGGGAGGACCGGATCGGCCGCTAGGCCGCCTGCAGCGCCTCGGCCAGCAGGCGGCCTTCCGGGGCGCGGCTGGAGCCGGCGCGCCAGGCCACCACGATCTCGCGCGAGGGCGGGCGATCGCCGGCGCCGGCCAGCGGCCGCACGGCGACCGGGGCGTTGTCGGTGAGGCCCGCCTCGACGGCCATGGCCGGCAGGAACGACACGCCCAGGCCCGAACCGACCATCTGCACCAGGGTCGGCAACGAAGTGGCCGCGAAGGCCGCCTCCTCGCCGTGCGCCTTGGGCGGCTCCAGGCCGCAGGCGGCCAGGGCGTGCTCGCGCAGGCAATGGCCGTCCTCCAGCAGGATCAGGTCGTCCTCCTCCATCCGCGTCGGCGACACCCGCCGCTCGGCGGTGAGCGGGTGGTTGGCGGGGAAGGCGGCGAGCAGTTCGTCGTCGTCGACGTGCGCCGTCTCCAGCCCCGAGACGTCGTAGGGCAGGGCGATCAGGGCCGCATCCAGCGCCCCGGCCTTGAGCCCGGCGATCAGCCGGTGGGTCAGGTCCTCGCGCAGGAACAGCCGCAGCTTGGGGAAGCGGGCGCGCAGGGCCGGCAGGGCGCCAGGCAGCAGGAACGGCGCCACCGTCGGGATCACCCCCAGGCGGAAACGGCCCGACAGCGGCTGGCCGGCGCTGCGGGCGGTCTGCACCAGGTCCTCGGCCTGGGCGAGGATGGCCTGGGCGCGGCGGACCGCCTCCTCGCCGACGGTGGTCAGGATGACGCCCGAGCGGGCGCGGTCGACCACCGGCGCGCCGAGGATCTTCTCCAGTTCGGCGACGCCGGCCGACAGGGTCGGCTGGGTGACGTGGGCGGCGTCGGCGGCGCGGCTGAACGAGCCGTGCTCGGCGAGCAGCTTGAGGTATTGCAGTTGGCGCAGGGTCGGAAGCATGGAGCTTATATAGGATCACTCTATGCAAATCTCAAAAACAATCGATTGGCCTTTCGGCGGCGAACCGCCTATCCCTGCCTCCGCGGCCCGGCACCGGGCCTTCCAACCCGTTTGATTTATGGAGAACGCGATGCTGGGCGTCGGCGAAAAACTGCCTGAATTCAAGATTGTCGGCGTGAAGCCGGGCTTCAACAATCACGAAGAGAACGGCGTGAGCGCGTTCGAGGACCTGAACAACGAGAGCTTCGCGGGCAAGTGGAAGGTGATCTTCTTCTACCCGAAGGACTTCACCTTCGTGTGCCCGACCGAGATCGCCGAGTTCGCCCGCCTGAACAAGGACTTCGCCGATCGCGACACCGTCGTCCTGGGCGGCTCGACCGACAACGAGTTCGTCAAGCTGGCCTGGCGCCGCGACCACGCCGACCTGAATAAGCTGCCGATCTGGTCGTTCGCCGACAACGGCGGCAAGTTCGCCCGCGACCTCGGCATCCTCGACGCCGACGCCGGCGTGGCCCTACGCGCCACCTTCGTGGTCGATCCGTTCAACGTCGTGCAGCACGTCTACGTCACCAACCTGAACGTCGGCCGCGCGCCGGCCGACACCCTGCGCGTGCTCGACGCGCTGCAGACAGACGAGCTCTGCCCCTGCAACCGCGCGGTGGGCGGCGACACCCTGAAGGCGGCCTAAGCCTCCGCCTTCTTCGAGCCCGGAAGGCGCGCCCGCCCTCTCCTCTTGAGGCGCGCGTTCCGGGCTCCGTTTTTCTTCAGAACCGATCGGAGACGCCGATGTCGCTGGACGCGCTGCGGGACAGCCTGCCCGCCTACGCCAAGGACCTGAGCCTGAACCTGTCCTCCCTGGCCGCCGAGAGCCTGCTCAGCGACCAGCAGAAGTGGGGGACGTTCGTCGCCGCCGCCCATGCGGTGGGCGTGCCGGCGGTGGTCAAGGCGATCGAGGCGGCGGCGGCGGCGGCCGGCCTGACCGAGGAGGCCAAGACCGGCGCCAAGGCGGCGGCCGCGATCATGGGCATGAACAACGTCTACTATCGCGCCCTGCACCTGATGAAGAACCAGGAATACCGCACCCTGCCGGCCAAGCTGCGCATGAACATCATCGCCAACCCCGGCGTCGAGAAGACCGATTTCGAGCTGTGGTGCACGGCGGTGTCGGCGGTCAACGGCTGCGGCATGTGCCTGGACGCCCACGAGGAAGAACTGAAGAAGCGCGGCGTGCCCAACGTCAACATCCAGGCGGCCCTGCGCATCGCCGCCGTGGTCAACGCCGTCAGCCGCGTGGTCGCCGGCGAAGCCGCCGCCGCGAGCTGAAGCTTCCAGCCGATCCTCCCTCGCAAACGCGGAGAGGATCGGTTCTTCGCCTGCCTACTTCTTCGCCTCGTCCGGCCGGCCGGTCTCGACCAGGCGCTTGAGCCGGCCGAGCTGTTCGGCCAGCACCCCGTCCACCGGCGCCGGCCAGGCGGCCAGCCCGTCCTTGGCGTAGCCGGCGACCGCGTAGGTCTCCTGCAGGTCGACGCCGTCGCCCGCCGGCTTGAGCGCGAAGGTCAGGGCGCCGTCGACGGCCAGCCCCTGCAGCGGGCCCAAGGGGCCGCGCAGGCGCAGCACCCTGCCGGGATCGACATAGACCACCGTCTGGTGGCGGACGCCGCCGCCGTTCTTCAACGTTTCGCAGAAGCAGCCGCCCGGCTGGGCGTCGAGGCTGAGGTTGCGCGCGTCGCCCGAGAAGGTGTGTTCGGAGTTCCACCAGCGGGCCGGCTGGACCAGGGCGGCGTAGACCTTGTCCGCCGGGGCGGCGACATGGACCGTGGTCCGCACCGTGAACCCGCCCGGACCGGAATCGACCACCTCCGCCGCCGCCGCTCCGCCGAACATCATCAAAGCTGTCGCCGCCCAAACGCACGCTTGCACGCGCATGACCGCCTCCCTGGCTCGCGCCGCGCATCGGCGGCGGCGCAGGGTCGGCCCAAACCCGCGACGGGGACAAGCGCCCCGAGGCGGGTGCGACGTCAGGCCGCCTCGAAACTGACCGGACCGCCCCAGAACGCCTCGACCAGGCCGTTCTGCGGGCCCGGCCTGCCGGTGGTCAGGAACCGCCGCGTCCCGCCCGTCCCCGGCGGATATTCCGGATGCCGCTCCAGATAGCGTTCGACCGCGTCGGCGGTGGTCGCCGGCTGGTGGATCAGCGGCGTGCCCGGCGGCAGGGCGGCGCGGAAGATGTCGGCGAGGATCTCGTAGTGGGTGCAGCCGAGGATCGCCCGGTCGGGATGGCGGCCGATGCGGGTCTTCAGCGCCGCCACGTGGCCCTCGACGGTCTTGGCCAGCTCGACCGCGCCGGCGTCGCCCTCGATCAGGTGCACCAGGGTCGGGCACGGCTCGGAGAACACCGCCACGTCCTGGCGGCGCTTGTCGATCTCGATCTCGTAGACCCGGCTCCGCGTCGTGGCCGGGGTGGAGAACACGCCCAGCACGTCGAGGGCCTCGACCTTGTCGCCGCGGCGCTCGGCCTCGTGCTCCCAGGGCACCCCCGTGGCCGCCTCGATGGTCGGCACGATGATGCCCAGCACGTTGACCGGCCGGCCGATCTCCTGGCGATAGCCGGGCAGCCAGGTCTGCTGCAGGCGGCGCAGGGCGATGGCCGAGGCGGTGTTGCAGGCCAGGACGATCAGGTTGGCGCCCGCCTCGAACAGCCGGATGCAGCCGGCCCGCGTCAGCTCGACGATCTCCTCGCCGGGCCGCACGCCGTAGGGCGCGTTGGCCTGGTCGGCCAGATAGATGAAGTCGGCCGACTTCAGTCGGTCCACGAGGGCGCGGTGGACCGTCAGCCCGCCCACGCCGGAGTCGAATACGCCGATCGCCATGTCCCAAGGCTTTAGCCGGGCCGGCGGCGCGGCGGAAGGCGCCGGCGGCGAACTTTCCACTGTTCGGCCGCGGTCGTCCCCCGGCTGGCGGGGCGGCCATCATTACAGTCCTGTCATGTGACGCTTTCCCCCGGCCGGTCTAGGGTGCCGCGCAAGATCGATCCCTGGAGACGCCCCTTGAAGCGACGTTCTTTCCTCGCGGCCGCCAGCGCGGCCGTCCTTTCCCCCGCCATCGCCGACGCGGCGACCAAGACCGCAGCCAAGGGCGCCGCGGCCGGGGCCAACCCGTTGCTCGCGCCGTGGAAAGGCCCGTTCGGCGGCGTGCCCGCCTTCGACAAGGTCAAGCCCGAGCTGTTCGTCCCGGCCTTCAAGGCCGGCATGGCCCAGGGCCGCGCCGAGATCGCCGCCATCGCGGCGAACAAGGCCGCGCCGACCTTCGACAACACCATCGCCGCCCTGGAGAACGCCGGCCGGCCGCTGACGCGGGCGTTCTGCCCGTTCAACGTCTTCACCTCGACCATGAGCGTGGGGCCGATGCGCAAGGTCGAGCAGGACCTGTCGCCGGTCCTGGCCGCCTATCAGGACGAAATCACCCAGAACGGCGCCCTGTTCGCCCGGGTGAAGGCCGTCTACGACAAGCGTGAGACCTCGGGCCTGACCCCCGAGCAGCAGCGCCTGACCTGGGTCATCTACAACAACTTCGCCCGCCAGGGCGCGGCGCTCGACGCCGCCTCCAAGAAGCGGCTGGGCGAGATCAACCAGAAGCTGGCCAGCCTCTACACCACCTTCAGCCAGAACGAACTGGCCGACGAGGAAGGCTACACCGTCGTCATCGACAAGGAGGCCGATCTCGACGGCCTGCCCGACAGCGTGCGCGCCGGCGCGGCCCAGGCCGCCGTCGACAAGAAGCTGCCCGGCAAGTGGGTGATCACCAACACCCGCTCCTCGGCCGAGCCGTTCCTGGTCTATTCGAACAACCGCGCCCTGCGCGAGAAGGTCTGGCGCATGTGGGTGATGCGCGGCGACAACGCCGGCGCCCACGACAACAAGCCGGTGATCACCCAGATCCTGCAGCTGCGGGCCGAGAAGGCCAAGCTGCTGGGCTTTGCGACCTACGCCCACTGGATCACCGCCGACCAGATGGCCAAGACCCCCGACGCGGCCATGGACCTGATGATGAAGGTCTGGAAGCCGGCCTCGGCCCGCGCCCGCGAGGAAGTGGCCGACATGCAGAAGCTGGCCGATTCCGAGGGCGCCAAGATCAAGATCGAGCCCTGGGACTACCGCTACTATTCGGAAAAGGTGCGCAAGGCGCGCTACGACCTCGACGAGAACGAGGTGAAGCCGTACCTGCAGCTTGAGAAGCTGCGCGAGGGCATGTTCTGGGCGGCGGGCCAGCTCTACGGCTTCGAGTTCACCCAGATCCACGACGCGCCGGTCTATCACCCCGACGTGCGGGTGTTCAAAGTGACTCGCGCCGGCCAGCCGGTCGGCCTGTGGTACTTCGACCCTTACGCCCGCCCGGGCAAGCAGTCGGGCGCCTGGATGAACGAGTACCGCACCCAGGAGCGGTTCAAGGGCGTGGTGCTGCCGATCGTCTCGAACAACGCCAACTTCGTGAAGGGCAAGCCGGGCGAGCCGATCCTGGTGTCATGGGACGACGCCTCGACCATGTTCCACGAGTTCGGCCACGCCCTGCACGGCCTGAACTCCAGCGTGAACTACCCGACCCTGGCCGGCACCAACGTCGCCCGCGATTTCGTCGAGTTCCCCTCGCAGCTCAACGAGCACTGGCTGCCGACCAAGCAGGTGCTGAGCCAGTTCGCCGTCCACTACAAGACCGGCCAGCCGATCCCCGACGCCCTGGTGGCCAAGATCGAGAAGGCCAAGACCTTCAACCAGGGCTTCAAGACCGTCGAATACCTGGGCTCGGCCATCTACGACATGAAGATCCACCTGGCCGCCAAGGGCCAGGCCATCGATCCGGGCCAGTTCGAGAAGGACACCATGGCCGAGATCGGCATGCCGCCCGAGATCGTCATGCGCCACCGGCCCACCCAGTTCGGCCACATCTTCTCAGGCGACGGCTATTCGGCCGGCTACTACGACTACATCTGGGCCGACACCTTGACCGCCGACGCGGCCGAGGCGTTCCAGGAGGCGCCCGGCGGTTTCTACGACAAGGCGGTGGCCAAACGGCTGCACGACGACATCATGAGCGTCGGCAACACCATCCCGGCCGACGAGGCGTTCCGCCGCTTCCGCGGCCGCGACGTGACCATCGACGCCCTGATGCGCAACCGCGGCTTCGCCGCCCCGGCGAAAGCGTAAGGCGTAAGGCCTAAGGCGAGGCGTCGCTCACCGTCGTCCCGGACGGCCGCAAGGCCGATCCGGGACCCCGGGGGCGGCGGGCCCTAGGCCGCGGCGACCGTCTCCTTGTTCCGGGTCATGAAGGCGATGACCAGGCCGGCGACGAAGAAGCCGACCACCTGCATGAAGATGTTGGCCAGGGTGTAGTCGACCGGATAGCCGTACCAGTTCCAGTAGGAGCCGTTGGTGGTGATGGCGACCACCACGCCGATCGCCGTGACGAAGCGGACCCTGGACCAGAACGCCGACAGCGCCGTCTGGGACAAGAGCCAGGCCGCCAGGACGGCCTCGACCAGCTCCAGCACCAGCTCGACGATCAGTTGGCCGGGCGTCATCATCGGCGTGCCGGCGGGCTTGTAGACCAGGACGCCCTGCGGCGTGGTCTTCAGCTTCTCGGCGTAGGCGGCCTTGTCGGCCGCTCCGCCCTGGCTCGGGAAGATGTAGAGGCCGCCCGCCTCGCGCACCGCGGTCTGCAGCGCCGCCACGGCCGTCGCCTCGTTCGGCAGGTCCTTGAACCCGATCATGCCCAGCGGCGACATGTGGGCGACGCTGGCCCAGACATACATGGCCACGCCCCCGAGAACGCCGGCCAGAACAACGCGTCCCGTCATCGTCTCCCCCTGTCGAAAGGCTCGTTTCCCCGCCTGAGGCTAGCGGGCGCCCTGCGGGCGGTCGAGATCGGACGGCCGCGCCAAGTTCGCGCATGCGCGCGGCCTGGCCGCACGGTAAGAAAGCCGCCGCAATTTCGACTTAGCTGAAACCGAGCCTCGGCGCAGACCGAGGCGGCGACGCAAGGACCCCAGCATGGCGACCCGTGTTTGCAAGGATGGCTTCGCCCGGCTGGCGGCGGCGGGATCGGCCCTGGCCCTGCTGGCGCAGACCGCCCCGGCCCGCGCCCAGCCGGCCCCCGCC
>Ga0209132_1000117_pt1 | contig 41990 bp, 32 predicted proteins | sample UppTromiDAQMD023_FD_185835 | JGI IMG/M metagenome (GOLD analysis project Ga0209132, IMG submission 185835) | Upper troposphere microbial communities from Maryland, USA - DAQMD-023 (SPAdes) (version 2) | ecosystem: Environmental > Air > Outdoor Air > Unclassified | place: USA: Maryland, Virginia...
CGCCGCCGCGCCGTCGGCCTCGCCGAGCCAGATCCAGGCCTCAGCCTCGACGGGCGGCGGCGACAGCGCCGCCAGCCACGCGATCGGCGTCAAAGCGCCCCGCGGGCCGGCCGCGCGGGCGAGCCTTCCCAGGCGGTGCCGGCCGGCAGGGTCTCGCCCTTCATCAGCACCGAGAGGTCGCCGAGCTGGGCGTCGGCCTCGACCACCGAATCGTAGAGCACGATGGCCAGCGACCCGATGGTCGCCCGCGGCCCGATCACCACGGTCGACACCTTCATCACCCGGTCCTCGAACAGATGGGTCTGCAGGCCGGCGTTGTCGTTGAGGGCGGCGTCGTCGCCGACCTCGACCAGATCATGCTCGGTGATGTCGGTGGTGTCGGTATAGACGCGACGGCCGATCTTGCAGCCCAGCAGGCGCAGATAGAGGTTCAGGTAGGGCGTGCCGCGCAGCGGCTCCAGCAGCAGCGGCACCGCCAGGTTCTCGTAGGTCGAGGTGACCAGCTCGGTGCGCCAGACGAACAGGCTCCACAGCGGCCGCGTCAGCGGTTTGTAGCGGCCGACGACGATCCATTTCAGCAGCACCACGAAGGCCCCGGCCGCCAGGCAGAAGCCTAGATAGAGCGCCGGGAAGGCCAGCGTCATCCACCACGCCCCCAGGTGGGCGTCGGCGAGGTTGCCCATGATGGTCAGCACGATGCTGAACAGGCCGATGAACACCGTCAGCGACAGGATCAGGCGGACGAACTCGATGGCCAGCCGCGTGGCGACCAGGCGCTTGGACGGATTGAACCGCGCGCCTTCGTCGAACACCGCGAAGCTCTGCCGCCGGGGCAGCCGGATCGGCGGCGCGCCGAACCAGGTCGAGCCGGTCTCCAGCGCCTGGGCGGGACATTCGGGGGGCTTGGACAGCACGCCGATCAGCACCTCGTCGCCGAGGTCCGCGCCGGTGGGCAGGAAGGCCGAATTGCCGACGAAGGTCCGGTGGCCGATGCGCGTCGATTCCAGCCGCAGCACGCCGGGCTCGACCCTGGCCCCGCCGAACACCACGCCGTCGGCGATGAAGCTTTCCGGGCCGATGGCCACCAGGTCGTGCACCACCGAGGTGGCGGTGGAGATCTCGGCGCGGCGGCCGACCTTGGCCCCGAGGGCGCGGTACCACGGCGCCACATAGAGCGTGGCGTAGATCGGGTGCAGCAGATCGAGGGCGAGCTCGCCCAGCTGCCGGACGAACCAGAACCGCACGTAGAACCAGCTGGCCAGCGGATAGACCCCCGGCTTCAGCCGCCCCAGCAGCAGCCACTTGGCCGCCACCGTCAACAGGCACATCAGCGTCACGTAGAGCAGCGCCAGCCCGGGGGCGAGCAGCAGGTAGGAATAGTCGTCGGTGTTCCAGTCCAGCTCGATCATCGCCACCAGGCCGGGGGCGACCGGCAGCACCGTCACCAGCGGCAGCAGGGCGGCGGCGACCATCAGCCCGATCAGCACCAGCACGCGGCGGCGCAGGCTGGCGCGGCTCGGCATGACGCGGGGCGGGGCGACGCCCTTGCGCACCGCCGGGGCCCCGGTCCAGACCTCGCCGTCGGGCATGGTCTCGCCGGCCGGCAGGGCTGACAGGTCCTCCAGCACCGCGCCGTCGCCGACGCGGCAGCCGCGGCCGACCACCGCCTGGCCGCCGATGAAGGCGCGCTGGCCGATGCGGACCTCGCCGACCCGGAACAGGCCCCGCTCGACGCTGGTGGTGGCCAACAGGCACCCCTCGCTGAGGATCGAGCCGTCGCCGATCGACACCAGATCGGGCGCGTCGAGGTCGGACGAGCCGAGATAGACCCCCTGGCCGACCTTGGCTCCCAGCAGCCGGAAATAGAGGCGCATCAGCGGCGTGCCCGACAGGAACCGCGTCGGCATGACCGACAGCAGGCGCCGCGTCAGCCACCAGCGGAAATAGTAGCCGCCCCACATGGGGTAGTCGCCCGGCTTGATCTTGCCGATCACCACCCACTTCATCGCCACCGACAGCAGGATCATCAGCGGCGGGATCGACACGAACGAGGCGCCGGACAGGGCCAGGGCGGCGAGGCGGCCGACGTCGTTGCTGACCAGCCAGGTGTAGGCCAGGTACGGGAAAATCCACTGCACGCCGGCGAAGCTGAAGATGAACGGCAGCGCCAGGGTCTGGCCCAGCACGCACAGGACGCGCCGCCACTGCGGGACGGGCGCGAACGGCGGCGCGGCCTGTTCGGGCGCCGCAGCGGCCGCCTGCAGCTCCAGCCGCTCGGCCAGGGCGCGGATGTTCGGCGCGGCGTAGAGGTCCTGGATCGAGATCGTGCGGAGGGTCGGGTCGTTCCGCGCCGCCGAGACCATCTTGGCCGCCCGCAGCGAATGCCCGCCGAGGTCCTCGAAGAAGTCGTCCAGCACGCTCACCGGCTGCGGCGTGAACACCACGTTCCACGCGTCCAGCAGCTTGGCCTCCATCGGCGTGGCCGGCGGCTCCAGCTCACGCGCCTCGGCCGGGGCCAGCACGGGCTTGGGCAGCGCCTTGCGGTCGACCTTGCCCGAGATCAGCGTCGGCAGCGACGGCAGGACCTCATAGTGCGCCGGCCGCATGTAGGCCGGCAGGGTCTCGCGCAGGTGGGCGCGCAGGCGTTCGAGGTCGATGTTTGCGCCGGCCCGTGGCGAGACGTAGGCGACCAGCAGGTCGCCGCCGTCGTCCTGGAACAGCTGCACCACCGCCTGGGCGACCGCGGCGTCCTCCGACAGCAGCGATTCGATCTCGCCCAGCTCCACCCGGTAGCCGCGGATCTTCACCTGGGTGTCGATGCGGCCGAGGAACTCGATGTCGCCCTCGGCATTGACGCGGACGAGGTCGCCGGACCGGTAGATCAGCTCGGGCCGCCCCGATACGCCGTCGAACGGCGACATCACGAACTTCTCCGCCGTCAGCTCAGGGCGGTTGACGTAGCCGGCGCCGACGCCCGGCCCGCCGATCACCAGCTCGCCCTCGGTTCCCGGCGGCAGCGGCCGCAGCGCCTCGTCGACCACCCAGCAGTCGTAGCCCGGCAGCGGCGTGCCGATGGTCACCGGCTTGTCGGGGGCCAGTTCGGTCCAGGTCGCCGTCACCGAGGTCTCGGTCGGCCCGTAGGTGTTGAGCAGCCGCCGGCCCGGCCGCGCCCAGCGCCGCGCCAGCTCCGGCGGGCAGGCCTCGCCGCCCAGATTGATCAGCCGGGCGCTGGGCACGTCGTCCTCGATCACCGCCAGCAGCGACGGCACCGCGTGCCAGACGGTGACGCCGTCTGCGGCGAGCACGGCGGCCAGGTCGGGCCCGGCCTTGGCCAGGGCCTCGGAGCCGGCCAGCACCTCGGCGCCGACGAAGAAGGCCGACCACATGGTCTCGACCGACATGTCGAAGGCCAGGCTGAAGCCGCCATAGACCCGGTCGTCGAGATTGAGGTCGAGGATGGCGCTTTCCGAGCGCACCAGATGGCAGACGTTGCTGTGGCGGATCATCACGCCCTTGGGCCGGCCCGTGCTGCCCGAGGTGTAGATGATGTAGGCGAGGTCGTCGGGGGTCTGGCCGGTGTCGGCCCGGGTCAGGGGGACGGCCTCCATGGCCGCGATCTCGCCCAGCTCGACGTCGACGGCGACGCGCACGGGGACCCGGGCGAAGGCGTCGGCGCGCTCGCCCAGGGTGACCACCGCCTTGGCCTCGGCGTCCTCGGCGACGAAGTCGGCGCGGTCCTGGGGGAAGCTCCAGTCGACCGGCGCATAGGCCGCGCCCGCCTCCAGCACGCCCAGGATGGCCATGTACTGGTCGAGGCCGCGCGGCAGGCAGATCACCACCCGGTCGCCGCGCTCGACGCCGCGCGAGCGCAGGTAGCGGGCGAAGCGAGCGGCGCGCTCGCGCAAGGTGGCGTAGGTCCACGAGGTGGCGCGGCTGGCCTCCATGTCCTCGGTGGCCATGCGCAAGGCGCACCGGTCTGGCCAGCGGGCCGCCGATTCCGCGAAGATCTCGTGCAGCAGTTCGTCGCGCGCGTAGGGTTCTGCGGGGTTTAGGGCGCGCGCCGTGGCGATCGGCTGCATGAAGACTCCTGGCTGATCCATATCCGTCGATAGGCGCCAGGGCCGGCGTGTCAATCGCGCGCCGTTCACAATCGAGGCAGAGACGATGCGGCCCTGGCGCGAAAACGCCCTGCGGGGGTCAGCGCCGCCGCGGACCGATGGAGGCGCGCTCCACCAGTTCGAAGGCGGCGAACAGGTCCTGCGGAACCTCGCCGCCGCGTCCGGCCACGACCTCGCCGCCGATGAGCCGCCGCGCCGCCTCCGCCGCCATCGCGGCCAGGGGCAGGCGCACGGTGGTCAGTTGCGGCCGGCACACCCGGGCGGCCGCGCCGTCGCCGAAACCGGCGATGGAGATGTCCGACGGGGCGGCGAAGCCCCGGTCCGCCGCCGCCGCCATGCAGCCGGCCGCCATCTCGTCGCTGCTGGCGAAGATGGCCGTCGGCCGTTCGATCTCGGCGAGCATCAGCTTGGCCGCCTCGGCGCCCGAGCGGAACCCGCCGTCGCCATGCTGGATGAAGGCGTCGGGCGGAGTGAGGTCCTGGGCGGCCATGGCCTCCAGGAAGCCTTCCAGCCGCGCGCGGCTGGCGCCCAGGCGCGGCTCGCCGACCACGAAGCCGATGCGGCGGTGGCCGAGGGCGAGCAGGCGTTCGGTCATGGCCCGGGCGGCCTCGCGGTCGCGCGTGGCCATGCGCAGGCCGCCGCCGTCGGGCGCGCCGGCCGCCAGACGGACATAGGGGGTCTCGGACTTGTCGAGCACGTCGAGGACGGCCGGGTCGTCGCTGACCGGGGCCGCCAGGATGACCCCGGCCGGCTTGAGGGCGCCGAGCAGGGCCTTGACCTCGGCCCGCGCCTGGACCGGGCCGTGGCCGACCGGCTCGACCAGCAGGTGATGCCCCGTGCGCCGGCACTGATCGCCGGCCCCGAGCTGGAGGCGAGCCAGGTCCTCGCCGCCGCCGTCGCGCCAATGGTCGGCGGTCAGACGCGCGTCGGTGAAGACGGCGATGACGAACGAACGGGCCCCGGCCAGGCTGCGGGCCGACAGGCTGGGGCTGTAGCCCAGCGCCTGGGCGGCCGCCCTCACCCGCTCCTGGGTGGCGGCGCTGACGTTCCGCTCGCCGTTCATGGCCCTGGACACCGTCTTGATGGAGACGCCCGCCTGGGCGGCCACGTCATAGATCGTCACCGACGCCATCGAACCACGAGCCCTTTCCGCATGCGAAGCCTTCATCCGATCGACCTGGGCGGCCTCTACAACAGGGTCAGGGCCAGGGTGATCTCGGCGTTGAGCGCCTTGGACACCGGGCAGTTCTTCTCGGCGGCGCGGGCCAGCTCCTCGAATTGGACGGCGTCGATGCCGGGAACCTTGCCGGTCAGGGTCAGGGCCGAGCGGCTGATCTTGAAGCCCTGCCCGTCCGGATCGAGGCTGACGGCGGCCTCGGTGGACAGCTCCTCCGCCGTGAAGCCGGCGGCCTGGAGCTGGAAGGCCAGGGCCATGGTGAAACAGCCGGCGTGGGCCGCCGCGATCAGCTCCTCGGGATTGGTCCCCTTCTCGTTCTCGAAGCGGGTCTTGAACGAATAGGGCGTCGAGGCCAGCACCCCGGAATCGGTGGTCAGGTCGCCGTTCCCGTCGCGGCCGGCGCCTCGCCAGACCGCATGCGCCTTACGGATCATTGTTCGCCTCTCCCTGGATGGACGTGACCACGGGGCCGCAGCTTTGCCGCAGACCCGTGTCGGAAACGTGAAGGCGGCGCGGCGGTTTCATCCCGCCCTGGCGGACGGGCGGAGAGCACGCTAGCAAGGACGCGGCTTCGCAACGCCGGGGAGGAACGCCGGACTTGGCCAAGGCGCCGCAATTCTCGCGAGAACTGGCCGAGGTCCGACGGCGGGAGCTGATCGACGCGGCGCGGGCCAGTCTGGCGGCGCGGGGCCTCGGCGCGGCCTCGGTGCGCGACGTCGCCGCCCGCGCCGGCGTGTCGCCCGGCCTCATCCGCCACCATTTCGGCAGCTTCGGCGCCCTGCTGGCCGAGGCTTACCGCCACGTGGTCGCGCGCATCGACCTCGGCATCGACGCCGCCATAGCCGCCGCCGGCGACGACGCGGACCGCCGCCTGGACGCCTTCCTCTGCGCCAGCTTCGAGCCCGACATCGTCGACCGCGACCTGCTGGCCGCCTGGCTGGGCTTCTGGGGTCTGGTGCACAGCGACCCCGGCGCGGCGGCGGTGCACGCCGAGACCTACGCCGCCTATCGCCGCCGGATCGAGACGCTGCTGGCCGCCTGCGCCGCCGCGCGGGGCGCCCCGTGCGACGTCCGCGCCGGGGCCTTGGGGCTGTCGGCCATGCTCGACGGCCTGTGGCTGGAGCTGTGCCTCGACCCCGCCGCCTTCACGCCGGCCGAGGCCCTGGCCGCCGCCCGCGACTGGACCGCCGCCTATATGGCCCGCGGCGGGGCTCGCGGCTGATCGCGCTTGCCAGCCGCCCGTTGCTATACGACTGTATAGCAACATCCGTCGTCACGCAGGTTCCCCGATGAGCGAGCCGCTGGAGCGCAGCCTCCCCGCCTGGATCTACACCGACCCCGGCTTCTTCGAGCGCGAGCGGGAGACGATCTTCCGCACGGGTTGGCAGGTGGTCTGCCACGTCAACGACGTGCCCGAGCCCGGCGACTACCACACCCTGGATTTCCTCGGCGAACAGGTGCTGGTCCTGCGCGGCGGCGACGGCGAGGTGCGCAGCTTCCACAACGCCTGCCGCCACCGCGCCGCCCGGCTGGCCGACGGCGACAGCGGCAATTGCGGCCGGCGGCTGGTCTGCCCCTATCACGCCTGGAGCTACGGCCTGGACGGATCGCTGGTCCGCACGCCGCCCTGGCAGGGGTTCGAGGCCCTCGATCTGCAAAGCCACGGCCTCGCGCCGGTCGAACAGGAAATCTGGCTGGGGTTCGTCTTCGTCCGGTTCGCCCCCGGCCTGCCCAGCGTCGCCGAGATGATGGCCCCCTATGCGGCCGAACTCGCACCCTACGGCTTCGAGGCGATGCGCCCCCTCGGCCGCGTCACCCTGCGGCCCCGGCCGGTGAACTGGAAGAACGTCGCCGACAACTACGCCGACGCCATGCACATCCCCGTGGCCCATCCCGGCCTGACCCGCCTGTTCGGCCCGACCTACGCCATGGAGGCCGGCGAGTGGGTCGACAGGCTGTGGGGCGTGGTCGGCGAGACGCCGTCGGCCAACTGGGTCGAGCGGATGTACCAGGGCCTGTTGCCGGCCTTCGACCACCTGCCGCCCGATCGCCGGCGGCTATGGGCCTATTACAAGCTGTGGCCGAACATGGCCTTCGACGTCTATCCGGACCAGATCGACTTCATGCAGTTCGTGCCGGTGTCGCCGACCCGGACCCTGATCCGCGAAATCTCCTATGTGCGGCCCGACGCCCGCCGCGAGGCCAGGGTCGCGCGCTATCTCAACTGGCGCATCAACCGCCAAGTCAACGCCGAGGACACCGTGCTGATCCAGCGGGTGCAGGACGGCATGGCCTCGTCCAGCTATGTCAGCGGGCCGCTGTCGCCGGACGAGACGTGCCTGGCCGCCTTCGCCCGACGCCTCAAGGCCGCCATCCCCGAAGCCGGGCTCGACCATCCGCCCAGAAAGGCCGCCTGACATGGCTGACACCACCGACATCGTCGTCATCGGCGGCGGCCACAACGGCCTGACCTGCGCCGCCTATCTGGCGGCGGCGGGCCTGAAGGTCACGGTGCTGGAGCGGCGCGGCGTGGTCGGCGGCGCGGCGGTGACCGAGGAATTCCATCCCGGCTTCCGCAACTCGGTCGCCAGCTACACCGTCTCGCTGTTGAACCCCAAGGTCATCGCCGACCTCGACCTGCACCGCCACGGCCTGAAGATCGTCGAGCGGAGGATGTCGAACTTCCTGCCCCTCCCCGACGGCCGCTATCTCGGCGTCGGCGAGGGCCGCACCAAGGCCGAGGTCGCCAAGTTCTCGACCCGCGACGCCGAACAGCTCGACGCCTATGGCGCGCGGCTGGACATGATCGCCGACGTGCTGCGCGAACTGGTGCTGGAGACGCCGCCGAACCTGGTCGAGGGCGGCTGGGCGCAGGCCATTCCCGAACTGCTGAAAAGCGCCAGCCTGGGCCGACACCTGTCCCGGCTGAACCTGACCGCCAAGCGCGACCTTCTGGCCCTGTTCTCGCAGTCGGCCGGCGACTGGCTGGACGGCTGGTTCGAGAGCGAGCCGATCAAGGCGGTCTACGGCTTCGACGGCGTGGTCGGCAACTACGCCAGCCCCTATACGCCGGGCTCGGCCTATGTGCTGCTGCACCACGTGTTCGGCGAGGTGAACGGCAAGAAGGGGGCCTGGGGCCACGCGGTCGGCGGCATGGGCGCGATCACCCAGGCCATGGCCGCCTGCTGCCGCGAGCGCGGCGTCGTCATCCGCACCGACGCCGCCGTGGCCGAGGTGCTGGTCGAAAAGGGCCGCGCCGTCGGCGTCGTCACCGAGGCCGGCGAGACCCTGCGCGCCCGCGCCGTGGTCTCGAACCTCAATCCCAAGCTGCTGTTCGGCAAGCTGGTCGATCAAGCGGCGACGCCGGCCGACTTCGGCGAGCGCATCCGCCGCTACCGCTCGGGCTCGGGCACCTTCCGCATGAACGTCGCCCTGTCCGAGCTTCCGCGTTTCACCTGCCTACCCGAGGCTGGCGACCATTTGACCGCCGGGATCATCGTCGCCCCCAGCCTGGCCTATATGGAAAAGGCGTTCACCGACGCGCGCGAGCACGGCTGGTCCAGGCAGCCGATCGTCGAGATGCTGATCCCCTCGACCCTGGACGACAGCCTGGCGCCGGCGGGCAGGCATGTGGCCAGCCTGTTCTGCCAGCACGTCGCCCCGCAACTGTCCGGCGGCCGCTCCTGGGACGACCATCGCGACGAGGTCGCCGACCTGATGATCGCCACGGTCGACGCCTATGCGCCGGGCTTCAAGGCCTCGGTGCTCGGCCGCCAGATCCTGTCGCCCCTCGACCTGGAACGCACCTTCGGCCTGACCAACGGCGACATCATGCACGGCAATCTCAGCCTGGATCAGATGTTCTCGGCCCGGCCGGTTCTCGGCGCGGGGGACTATCGCACACCGGTGCAAGGGCTCTATCAATGCGGGGCCGGGACCCATCCCGGCGGCGGCGTCACCGGGGCCCCCGGCCACAACGCCGCCCGCGAGATCGTGCGGGACGCCCGCCGAGGGAGATTGAGAACGGCATGAGCCAGGCGCTGTCGGAGGCGAACGGGACGCTCAATCGCACGCGCGGCCTGGGTCCGATCTCCGCTATGTTCCTGGTCGCCGGCAACATGATCGGCTCGGGCCTGTTCCTGCTGCCCGCCTCCCTCGCCGCCATAGGCAGCGCCAGCCTGGTCGGCTGGGTGATCGCCTCGGTCGGCGCCCTGCTCATCGCCGGGGTGTTCGCCACCCTGGGCGTCATCCGCCCGTCCGACGACGGCCTGGTGCGCTATCCGGCCGACGCCCTGCACCCGTTCTTCGGCTTCCTCTCCTGGGGTGCCTACTGGATCTCGGCCTGGGTCGGCAACGTCGCCATCGCCATCGCCGCGGTCGGCTATCTGGAAGTGTTCCTGCCCCAGATCATCGGCCCGATCCCGACCCTGATCGCCACCCTGGGCGTGATCTGGGCCCTGGTCATCGCCAACCTGGTCGGCGCAAAGCTGGTGGTGCGCATCAGCGCCTCGACCCTGGTCATCGGCCTGATCCCCATCCTCGCCGCCATCGTCCTGGGCTTCGCCCGCTTCGACCCGCAGGTGTTCGCCGCCTCGTGGAACGTCAGCGGCCAGCCCCTGGCCAAGGCTGTTCCCGGCTCGCTGGTGCTGATCTTCTGGGCGTTCATGGGCCTGGAGAGCGCCACCGTGGCGGCGGCGGCGGTCGACAACCCCAAGCGCAACGTGCCGATCGCCGCCATCGGCGGGGTCTGCCTCGCCGCCCTGGTCTACACCCTGGCCACCGCCGCGGTGATGGGGGTGATACCGGCGCAGGCGCTGGCCAAGTCGAGCGCGCCGTTCGCCGAGGTGGTCGCCCATGTCGCCGGCCCGGCCGCCGGGGCCATCGTCGCCGCCTGCGCCCTGGCCAAGACGCTGGGCACCCTGGGCGGCTGGGTGCTGTGCACGGCCGAGGCGGGCCGGGCCGGCGCGGCCAGCGGCTACCTGCCCAAGGCGCTGTCCGAGGTCCGCGCCGACCGCAAGCCGGTGCGCGACATCCTGCTGACGGCGGTGCTGATGACCGTCGCCGCCTTCGTCACCCTGTCGCCGACCCTGATCCGGCAGTTCAACGTGCTGATCAACCTGGCGGTCCTGCTGGTGCTGACCGTCTACATCCTGTGCGCCATGTCGCTGGTGCGGTTCTCGGGGGCGATCGAGAGCCCCCGGCTGCGCGGCCTCGCCCAGGCCATGGCCATGGTCGCCGGCGGCTTCTGCATCTGGATGATGATCGCCTCGTTCGGCCATTGACCCCCGCCCGCCGGGCGAGCGGGGGCCTTCGCAGCCTCAGAACTTCTGGCCGAACTTGACCGCGAACAGCCGCGGCTTGGTCGGCACGATATAGGGGTTGGCGCAGACCGTCGGCGTGCATTCCGAGTAGCGATAGATGTCGCCGCGCTCGTCGAAGGCGTTCTCGATGGTGAACTCCACCGACCAGTTGTCGCGCTCGACCCCGGCGGCGAGATCGACCGTGGTGAAGGCCCGCAGCCGTCCGAGGATGTCGCGCTCGGGGCTGCGCAGGTCGGCCCAGCTCGAGCCCTGATAGAGGACCGAGGCCTGCAGGTGGGTGCGATAGGGCCCCAGGTCGGCGACGTAGCGCGCGGTGCCGTTGACCTTGACCTTGGGCGTGACCGGCAGCTCGGTCCCCGACGGGGCGGCGGGGTTGGGACAGTTGGTGATCAACCCGCCGGTGACCGGGTCGGGATTGCGGCAGTAGTTCTGGGTCAGCTCGGCGTCGGTGTACGAGCCCGAGCCGGTGAGGGTCAGCCCCCGCGTCGCCTGCCAGGCGATGTCGCTTTCGACGCCGATCACCCGCGCCTGGCCGGCGTTGCGGATGATGGTCAGCGAGTTCGGCCCCAGGAACGAGAACTGGAAGTCCTTCCAGTCCTCGTAGAACACCGCGCCGTTGAACCTCAGGCTGTTCTCCAGCCACGAGGTCTTCCAGCCGATCTCGTAATTGGTCAGGTAGTCGGGCTGATACGGCGGCAGGTCGCCGTTGCGGTTGACGCCGCCGGGCCGGAAGCCGGTGGAGACCGTGCCGTAGATCAGCTTGCGCTCGTCCAGGCGGTAGGTGGCGTTGATCTTGTAGGTCGTCCCGTCGGCCTCGACCGACTTGTCGAGGTTGGTGCAGGGCCCCGCCCCCACCGAGACCGGCGCAAAGCACTTGGCCTCGCCGGTCTTGGAGCTGAAATTGGCGCTGAAGCCGTAGAAGCCCTTGAGCGAGTTCTTGGAATCGTAGGCCCGCACTCCGGCCGTCACGGTCAGCCTGGGCGTCAGGTCGTAGGAGGCCTCGCCGAAGACGGCGTAGTCCTCGTCCTCGCGTTGCTGCTCGGTCAGCCACAGGGTCTGGGGCCAGCCGGTCACCCAGAAGTTGGAGCCGAGGGCGTCGATCTTGTAGCGCTGCTCGATGAAGTGGGTCTGCTTCTGGTAGAACAGCCCGGCCACGAAGCGCAGCCGGTCCTCCTTGGGCGAGGAGATGCGCAGTTCGTGGCTCTGCTTGGTGAAGTGGTCCTTGGCGTCGATGTGCTGCGAAGGATCGACCGGCCGGCCGGCGTTGTCGGTGACGTAGGCCCCCGAGCCGAACAGAGTGTCGTAGAAGAACGAGTAGTCGGTGTAGTCCGACTGGGTCTTCACCCGCCGGTCCATGTAGGCGCCGGCGTAGACTAGGTTGAAGTCGCTGATCTTGCCTTCCACGGCCAGGGCGGCCTGATACCAGCTCTCCTTGGCGTTGTCGGGGTAGAAGTGGGCGACCTTGAGGTCGCCGAACTTGGGATCGTAGCCGAACACGCCGCGGCTGCGCTGGCGCTGGCCCATCAGGGTCGGGGTGACCGTCCAGTTGTCGTCGAGGTTGATCTTCAGCGCCGCCCGCGCGCCCTGGGTGTCGATGGTGTTGTAGTTGCTCTTGACGAAGGGCGCGTTGTCGATGGTCACGCCCGAGGTCGGGTAGGTGCGGGTGGCGTGGACGTTGTCGATATAGCCCCCGTCGTGCTCGTCCCAGCCGACCAGCCGGATCGCGGCCCGCTCCGACAGGGGGATGTTGACGTAGCCCTCGGCGACGTAGCCCGGCCCGCCGTGGTCGACCTGATTGGCCGTCAGGTCGTAGGCCGCGCTGAAGCCCGCCGTGCTGGGCTGGTTGGTGATGATGCGGATGGTGCCGGCCTCGGAGCTGGCGCCGTAGAGGGTGCCCTGCGGCCCGGCCAGAGCCTCCACCCGGGCGATGTCGTAGATGTGGACGTCCAGCACCCCGTCGATGGTGGTGACCGGCTGTTCGTCCAGATAGACCCCGACGCTGGGCAGCGAGCCGGAGTGGTTGCCGTCGCCGCCGCTGGCGACGCCGCGCATGTAGACATGGGCGAAGCCGGGGCTGACGCTCTGGAACGCCACGCTGGGCAGGAACTTGACGTAGTCGTTGAAGCCGTTGACGTGCAGCTGCTCCAGCTTCTGGGAGCCGAGCGCCTGGATGCTCACCGGCACGCTCTGCAGGTTCTCCTCGCGCTTCTGGGCGGTGACGATGACCTCCTGCAAGGTGGTCGGACCGTTGGCCTCGGCCGCCAGGGCGCTGTGGGCCCCCGCCAAGGCGGTCGTGGCGAGCAATATCGCCCACCCCGCGCCGCGCCCGCCCGATAGAACGCCATTCTTTACAAGACGCATATCCGACTCCCCGCTGAGAAACCGACCGGCCCGACGGCTTGTTCTGGTTTCACCCCTGTCCAGACTACGCTGCTACTCGCACTGCACTCCCCCATGGCGACGCCGGCCGTGGCCGTCCGGCGCGCGAACCGTTCAGTCCTCCCCCGGCGCGGCGGGATAGGCCTCCAGCACCGGACCCAGCGCCGCCTTCAGCGGGCCGAGCCACGGTTCGAACCGCCGCCAGTGGTCCACCCCCTCGGCGAACAGCGGCCGGCGGACCTGCTCGGAGCTGGCCGTCCGCACCGCCCGGTCGTTGTCGTGGAAGGCCAGGCAGGCCGGCTCGAATGGCAGGCCGCAATAGTCGAGCAGCCGCCGGACCTCGCCCTCCAGGTCGTCGACCAGCGCCTCATAGATCACCCGGTGCACGCAGCCCGGCAGCGCCGCGTCGAAATGGGCCATCAGCGCCACATAGTCGGCGTAGTAGCGGCCGAGGTCGGTCAGGTCGTAGGTGAAGGCCTGGCCGCGGGCGAAGTGCTGTTTGAATCCCGAAAAGCCGCAGCCCAGCGGGTGGCGGCGCACGTCGATGATCCTGGCCCGCGGCAGGATCAGGCGGATCAGGCCGACATGGGCGAAGTTGTTCGGCATCTTGTCGATGAAGAACGGCCGGCCCAGCCGCCGCTGCACGCGGGTGCTCTCCAGATAGGCCTCGCCCATCTCGCGCAGGGCCTCGCCGTCCAGCGCCGCCACCGCTTCGACATAGGAAGACGCCTCGTCGCGGCGGCTCCTGCCGTCCAGCCGGCGGGCCAGGGCGGGAATGTCCGGCAGCTCCATCGTGCCCTCGACCTGGGAATGGCTCGACAGGATCTGCTCGACCAGGGTCGAGCCGGCGCGCGGCAGGCCGACGATGAAGATCGGATCGGGCGCCTGGCAGCCGCCGCCCTCGCGCGCGGCGAAGAAGCCGGCCGTGAAGGTCGCGCGGCACCGCCGCACGTGGCCGGCAGTCTCGTCGGGATCGTATTCCAAGCTAGCCCGGCGCAGGGCGTTGCCGGCGAGATACTGCTGGAACGCCTCCTCGTCCGCCCCGGCGTCCTCCAGCGCCTTGCCGAGGGCGAAGCGCAGGTGGAGGCGGTCCTCGTCGGCGAGGTCCGGCCGGCCAAGCTGGGCGCGCATCGCCGCCACGTCGGCCTGGTCGAACCGGAAGGTCTTGAGGTTGGCCAGGCTCCAATAGGCCTCGCCCAGGGCCGGCGCCTGTTCCTGGGCCTTGCGATAGGCGGCGACGCTGTCGGCGCGGCGGCCGACGGTCTTGAGCGCATGGCCCAGGCTCATCCACGCCTTGGGCTGGACCGGATGGTCGCGCAGCAGCGCCTCGTAGCAGGCGATCGCCTGCTCGTAGTCGCCGACGCGGCCGAGGGCGGCGGCCTTGAGGTTGCGCAGGCCGGGATCGCGCGGATCGTCGGCGAGCAGCATGTCGATCTGGACCAGCGCCGCCTCGGCCTTGGTCTGCCGGTAGAGCGCCACGGCGTAGTTGCGGCGCGCCGGCGCGAAGCTGGGCGCCAGCTCCAGGCAGCGGGCCAGCAGGTTCTCGGCGTCCTCGTAGCGCCCCAGCCGCGTGCCGATCTCGGCCAGCATGCGGATGGCGGCGACGTCGGTGGGCGAAGCCTTGAGGTGGTCGCGCAGCATCCGCTCGGCCGCCGCCAGGCGCCCGTCGTTCAAGGCCGCCGCCGCCTCCAGCAGCCGTGGGTCCTTGACCTGGGCGTTGACGTGGCGGGCGTAGGCCTCGTCCGCCCCGGCGTGATCGCCGGCCAGGGCCAGCTGGTCGCCCAGCCGACGCCACGCGTCATGCAGCGGCGCCAGAGCCGTCGCCCGGGCCGTGGCGTCGAAGGCCGCCCGCCGTCTCCCGGCGGCGGCGTGAACCAGCCCGACCTCCAGATGAGCGGCGGCGAAGCGCGGATGGGCGGCCGCCAGCGGCTCCAGCACCTCCCGCGCGGCGCCCAGGTCGCCCTGGCCGCGCAGGGCCGCGCCGAGCAGGCGCAGGGCCTCGGGATGGCCGGGCGCGACCTTGAGGATCTCGCGAGCCTGGGCGGCCGCGAGCAAAGGGTTCGCTGAAGACAGGCGGACGGCGTGCGCCAGCGCAGTCTCCAGCGTGCCGAGCGGCTCTGACGCCCCAGCCGTCAAGACATCCCCCTGCCCCACACGGGTCGCTCCCTGTTCCGATCGGAGAACGCCGTCATATTCTTGTCAATCGAAGGCGAGCGCAGCTAACCGCGGCTTTCGCGCCGTGATCGTTTCGACGGCAGGCCCGCCTTGGAAAACGGCGACCGCGCCTCCCCGCGCGACATCTCAGCGCACCCCGGCCCGCCCCGCCCTCGCGGCGTGAAACGCGAGCAGGTGGCGTCACGCCCGAAATCCCGTAAAACGGTGGACATCGTCGGGCGGGCGTCAATCCGCCGCTACTCGTCAGAGCGGTTGAACATGGAGTGGATTGCGGACCCGACCGCGTGGATCGGGCTCGGCGCACTCGTGGTCCTGGAGATCGTTCTCGGGATCGACAATCTGATCTTCGTCGCCATCCTCGCCGACCGGCTGCCGCCGGCCCAGCGCGACCGCGCGCGGGTCACCGGCCTGGTGCTGGCCCTGGTCATGCGCCTGGCCCTGCTGGCCGGGATGTCGTGGATCGTCACCCTGACCCGGCCGCTGTTCGCGGTCGGCCCGTTCGAGATTTCCGGACGGGGGATCATCCTGATCCTCGGCGGCCTGTTCCTGATCTTCAAGGCCACCATGGAGCTGCACGAGCGGCTGGAGGGCGCGGGCGCGGCCTCGGCGACGCCGGCCTACGGCCGCTTCTGGCAGATCGTCGTACAGATCATCGTCCTGGACGCGGTGTTCTCGCTCGACTCGGTGATCACCGCCGTCGGCATGGTCGACCATCTGGCGGTGATGATGATCGCGGTGATCATCGCGGTCGGCCTGATGATCGTCGCCAGCAAGCCGCTCACCCGCTTCGTCAACGCGCACGAGACGGTGGTGGTGCTGTGCCTCGGCTTCCTGCTGATGATCGGCTTCAGCGTGCTGGCCGACGGCCTGGGCTTCCACATTCCCAAGGGCTACCTCTACGCGGCCATCGCCTTCGCCGTGGCGGTCGAGGCCTATAACCAGCTGGTGCGCCGCACCCATTCGAAACGCTTCACCGGCATGGACCTGCGCGACCGCACCGCCCTGGCGGTGCTGCGCCTGCTCGGCGGCGCGCCTGGCGGCGGCGGCGAGATCGCCGCGATCGCGCCCACCGGCGCCCCTGGGGTGTTCGGCTCGGACGAGCGGGCGATGATCCAGGGGGTGATGACGCTGGGCGAGCGCACCGTCCGCTCGATCATGACGCCGCGCCCGGACGTGGTGTGGCTCGACGTCGACGCCCCGGAGGAGGAGACCCGGCGGGTGATCCTGACCTCCGGCCGCTCGCGCTTCCCCATCGGCCGGCGCGGCCTCGACGAGCTGCTCGGCGTGGCCCTGGCCAAGGACGTCATGCGCGACCTGATCGAGAAAGGCCGCATCGACCTGGAGCGGTCGGCCCGGCCGCCGGTCCTGGCCCCCGAGACCCTGAACGTCCTGCGGCTGATGGAGCCGCTGCGCCGCGCGCCGGTGCAGCTGGTGGTGGTGGTCGACGAGTTCGGCTCGCTGGAGGGCGTCGTCACGCCCACCGACATCTTCGAGGCCATCGCCGGCGAGTTCCACGACGAGGGCGACGAGGACACCCTGTTCCGGGCGCTGCCGGACGGCGGCTGGCAGGTCGATGGCCAGATCGACATCCGCCGCCTGGGCCAGGCCCTCGACCTCGACCTGACCGGCGACGACGGCGACTACACCACCCTGGCCGGGTTCCTGCTGTGGCGGCTGGGCCGCCTGCCCGAGGCCGGCGACCGCATTGCGGCGGCCGGTTTCGTCTTCACCATCCTGTCGATGAAGGCGCGCCGGGTCGAGACGGTGGAGATCAGGCCGGCGGCCTGATCCCCCTCGTCGCCCCCGCTATTTCCGCGCCGCGTCGGCGGCGGCCTCGGTCAGGTCCATGCGGACCTTCAGCGGGTCGGCCTTGGCCTCGGGCCCGCCGGCGGCGAAGTCCATCAGCCGGTCCTGGGCGTCATAGCGCGGCCAGACCGGCCGGCCGGCGCCGTTCGGGTCGCCGGTCTTGGCGAAGGAGACCCAGTAGGCGTTGACCGTGCGGGCCATGGCCGCGTCGGCGGCGGTCAGGTCCTTGCCGTAGCGGGCCTTGACCGTGTCGAACACGAACGGGATCTCGCTGGCGTGCGGCGCCCCCGGCCACTCCTTGCGCATGGATTCGGCGACATAGGAGAACCGATACTCGTAGGCCGGCGCGCCCTGGGCCGACAGGGTCTTGGCCACGAAGCGGGCCGGCTCGACCATCATGCGGTCGGCCGCGACCTTGAAGCCGACCGCGGCGACGTCGCCCGAGCCGGCCGGGTCGTAGGCGGCGCGGGCCTCGGCCTGACGCCCGGCGCCGAACGGGGCCAGGGCCTCGTCCACCGTCTTGGCCTGGGAGAAGCCGATGTCCATGCTGTTGGCGCCGACGATGATCGGGACCTTGGCGAACTTGCCCGCCCGGTACAGCGTCGCCGGCTCGTCGACCACGATGCGGCCGTCGATCATCGGCCCGGCGTAGGTCGGCGAGAACATGGTCATCAGGTTCAGGCCGTCGACCACCTTGTCGGCCGGCAGGGCGCGCAGGGCCGCCAGGGCGGCGGCGTCCTCGCCGGCGATCCCGACGCCCTTGGCGAAGGCCAGCCCGACGGTCTCGGCCGAGGGCGGGCCGCCCGGCGCCGAGCCCGACAGCCGCCGGTTCGGAGTGATGTTCTCGCGGCCGCCGCCGGATTCGACCACCGCCTTCTTGAACAGCCCCTTGGCCTCCGGCGAGGTCATCAGGGTGTGGACGGAGAAGCCGCCGGCCGACTCGCCGAACACGGTGACGTTGTCGGGATCGCCGCCGAAGGCCGCGATGTTGCGCCGGACCCATTTGAGGGCGGCGATCTGGTCCATGAAGCCATAGTTGCCGAGCTGGCCGCCGGGGCTTTCGCGGGTCAGGGCCGGGTGGCCGAAGAACCCGAACCGGCCGAGGCGGTAGTTGAAGCTGACGAACACCACCCCGTTCCGGGCGAAGGCCGAGCCGTCATAGACCGCCGGCGACGAGCCGCCGTTGACGAAGCCGCCGCCGTAGATCCACACCATCACCGGCCGCTTGGCCTTGGAGGCCGCCGCCGGCCGCCAGACGTTCAGCACCAGGCAGTCCTCGCTCGGCTCGGTCCCCAGCGGCGCGGCGTCGCTGGGAAACGGCTTCTGCATGCAGTCGTGGCCGTACTGGGTCGCCTGCAGCACGCCCGTCCACGGCTTGACCGGCCCTGGCGGTCGCCAGCGCAGATCTCCCGTCGGCGGCGCGGCGAAGGGTATGCCCTTGAAGGCCGCCACACCGTCCTCGACCGCGCCGGCCACCCGGCCGCCGTCGATCCTCGCCTGGCCGGCGGCGGGCCCGGCGGCGTGCGCCGAACCGGCCGCCAGGGCCGCCAGCGCGGCGAGCGCGCATATCCCAGTCCTCATCTCGGTCGCTCTCCCCAGCGGCCGGCTGTCCCGGCCTGTCGTCGTCGTTGTTGCGCCGCCTAAGGCTTCAGCTTGGCCGCCTTGACCACCGCCTCGCCCTTGAGAGCGACGCTGGCCGAGTCGCCGCCGACCGCGACCGCATAGCCGCCGCCCTCGATCCGCCAGCCGCCCGCCGCCGGATCGAACTCGGCCAGCAAGCGCGGATCGGCCTTGACCACGACGCGGCGGGTCTCGCCCGGCTTGAGGTCGACCTTGCCCCAGCCGATCAGCCGGCGAAGGCCCCCGGTTCCCGGCGGCGTCGCGTAGACCTGGGCGATCTCCTTGCCCTGGCGGCTTCCGGCGTTGGTCACGTCGAAGCTGACCGTCAGCGACGGACCGCCCTCGACCTTGAGCCCGCCATAGGAGAAGCGCGTGTAGGACAGGCCGTAGCCGAACGGGAACAGCGGGCTCTGGCCGCGGCTTTCGAACCACTTGTAGCCGATCGCCGCGCCTTCCGGATATTCCACGTCGAACGGTTGTTCGACGCCCAGGAAGCCCATGGGCATGTCGAGGCCGGGCAGCTTGGGACGCGGAAGCTGGGCCTCGCTGCGCGGGAAGGTGATCGGCAGCTTGCCCGACGGATTGACCTCGCCGAACAGCACGTCGGCTATGGCCTCGCCGCCGCGCGCGCCGGGATACCACGCCTCCAGCACCGCCCCGACCTTGTCGAGCCAGGGCATCAGCACCGGGTTGCCGGTCTCCAGCACCACCACCGTGCGCGGATTGGCGGCGGCCACCGCCTCGATCAGCGCGTCCTGGCCGTTCGGCAGCGACAGGTTGGGAACGTCCTGGGCCTCGGTCTGCCACTGGGTGGCGAACACCACCACCACGTCGGAGGACCGCGCCAGGGCGGCGGCGGCCTGGGCGTCGGCGCCGTCGGCGAAACGCACCTGCGACCCCGGCGCGGCCGCCTTGATCGCCTTCAGCGGCGAGGACGGATGGAACACCATCTGAGCGAAGATCGCCCCCGGCCCGGGCGTCGGCGGCAGGGTCAGGGCCGCGCCGCCGACCGGCGCGACCTGGGACGAGCCGCCGCCCGACAGCACGCCGACGTCGGCGTGACCGCCGATCACCGCGATGGTCGGCGCGCTCTTGGCCAGGGGCAGCAGGCCGGCCTGGTTCTTCAGCAGCACCACGCCCTCCTGGGCCGCGCGGCGGGCCACGGCGGCGTTGGCTTCGTAGTCGATCGACGCCTTGGCGGCCGGGTGATCGATCACGCCCTTGTCGAACATGGTCCGCAGCACGCGCTTGGCCATGTCGCGGACCCGCGAGGCCGGCACCTCGCCCTTCTCGACGGCGGCCTTCAGCGGCGCGCCGAAATAGTCGGCCGCCCCGGCCTGGAACGGATTGCCGTAGGGCGAGGCCCGGTCGAAGGTGTGGGCCGAATCCTGGTCGAGGCCGGCCAGGGCCGCCTTGACCGTGCTATGGGCGCCGCCCCAGTCGGTCATCACCCAGCCACGATAACCCCAGTCGCGCTTCAGCGTCTTGTTCAGCAGGTAGTCGTTCTCGCAGGTGTAGTCGCCGTTGACGCGGTTGTAGCTGCACATGATCGAGCCGGGGTCGCCGCGCTCGATGGCCAGTTGGAAGGCCAGCAGATCGGTCTCGCGCATGACCTTTTCGGGGATCACCGCGTTGAGCACGCTGCGGCCGGTTTCCTGGTCGTTGACCGCATAGTGCTTGGCGGTCGAGATGACGTTGCGGCTCTGGACGCCGCGGATGGCCTCGCCGACCATCACGCCGGCCAGCAGCGGGTCCTCGCCGGCGTATTCGAAGTTGCGGCCGTTGCGCGGATCGCGCGCCAGGTTGACGCCGCCGGCCAGGAGGACGTTGAAGCCCTTGGCGTGGGCCTCGCCGCCGATCATCGCGCCGCCCGCGTGGGCGATCTCCGGATTCCAGCTCGAAGCCGTGGCCAGGCCCGACGGCAGCGGGGTGGCCACGTCGCCGGGCCGCATGGCCCCGCCGTTGGCGACCCCCAGCCCGGCGTCGGATTCCTGCAGAGCCGGAATGCCCAGGCGGGGAATGCCCGGTATATAGCCGGCCGAGCCCAGGGCCTCCGGCGGCGGCGGGCTGTTGAGAGGCGGCGGCGCGCCCGGCAGGCTGGCGCCGAAGAAGCCGCGCACCAGCAGCAGCTGTTCGTCCAGGCTCATCGCCTTGAGGGCCAGGTCGGCGCGCTCGTCCGCCGAAAGCTTCGGGTTGAGCCACGGACGGGCCTCGGCCGCCTTGGCGGGCGCAGCCGGCGCCGGCTGCGGCAGGACAGCCGCCGCCATGGCCAGCAGCGACAGACCCGACAGGGCGCGACGACGGATATTCTGCAACGACACCTTAAACTCCTCCCGATGGCGATGGACCATTCGATCTCGCCTAACGCTAGAGACCGAAAGACAACGTTGTCAATCAATACGACAACGCTGTCTCAAATCTTCTCCGCCGAGGGCTTCCCAAGCCGCGCGGCAAGCGGCGGCGGGGGCGCGCAGCCAAAAAGACAACGTTGTCAAAATCGATTGACAACGTTGTCTTTTGCTTCCTAGCATCAGGATCAGAGGACCGCGGCGTAGACGGTCCCGCTGGGGAGACATCCATGAAGAGCCATCAGGCCCTGCTTTCGTGCGGCGCCGCCGCATGCGTCCTTGCGTTCTCGGCCCAGGCCTCCGCCCAGGCGGCCGACGCGGCGCCCGCCGGCAAAGGGGTCGGCGTCCAACTGGAGGAAGTGGTCGTCACCGCCCAGCGGCGGGCCGAGACCTCGCAGCGCACCGCGCTGGCCATCACCGCCCTGTCGGCCAACCAGCTCCAGGAACAGGGGGTGCGCACCGTCACCGACCTGACCACCGTGGTGCCCGGCATCCAGGTCGGCTCGACCGGCGGCTCGGTCGAGATCAGCGTGCGCGGCATCGGCAGCACCAACAACACCGAGGTCGGCGACCCCGCCGTGGCCTTCAACGTCGACGGCGTCTACATGGCCCGTCCCCGCTCGGCGGCCGGCCTGTTCTTCGACCTCGACCGCACCGAGATCCTGCGCGGTCCGCAGGGCACGCTGTACGGACGCAACGCCACCGCCGGCAGCTTCAACCTCATCACCAAGAAGCCGACCGACACGTTCGAGGCGTCGGGCCAGCTGGAGCTGGGCAACTTCTCGCTGGTGCGCGCGTCGGGCGTGCTCAACGCCCCCCTGTCGGACAAGGTGGCGATCCGGGGCGCCTTCCAGACCGAGAAGCGCGACGGCTACACCAGCGGCCTCAACAACAACTACAACGACGAGGACGCCGCCGCCGGACGGCTGCACGTGCTGATCAAGCCGACCGAGGACCTGTCGATCCTGCTCAGCGCCGACTACTTCCAGAACAAGGGGGCGGGACCGGCTTCCGCGCCGCTCGGCCAATACGCCCAGGGCGGCGATCCCTACACCTTCCCGATATCGAAGCGCGGCTCCAACGACCAGAAGAACTACGGCTTCGCCGCCCAGGTCGACTGGCGTCTGCCCTTCGCCACGCTCACCTATCTGGGCGCGATCCGCGACGACGACGTCGACACCGTCGCCGGCCAGGGCCGGGGCTATCCGGTCGGCGCCGTCCAACCCGCCGGCCGCTGCGAGCCGACCACCGCGGTCGGATGCCTGAACCTGATCTTCCGCTCGCGCGAGGAGCAGCAGTCGCACGAGCTGCGCCTGGGCGACGACCGCGGCCGCCTGAAGTGGGTGGCCGGGCTCTACTACTTCAAGGAAGACAATGACGTCTTCTTCAACGCCTCGCCGGCGGTGGCCTTCATCCAGCCCAACACCTTCGCCGAATCCAAGGCGGCGTTCGCCCAGGGCACCTACAGCGTCACCGACCGCCTGCGCGTGACCGCCGGCCTGCGCTACACCCAGGACGAAAAGGGCCGTACCGGCGGCACCTATGTCAACCTGCCCTCGAACGGGGTCTGCCCCCTGCCCGGCGGCCTCAACGGCTCGCTGTTCGCGCCGATCCCGGGCTGCCTGCTCTACGCCAACGTCGCCGACTTCACCTGGAACGCGACCAACTACAAGCTGGGCGTCGAGTACGACCTGACGCCGACCTCGCTGTTCTACGCCGACACGGCCACGGGCTATAAGGCCGGCGGCTACGGCGACGGCCAGCCGCCGGCCAACAACAAGTACGATCCCGAGCACCTGACCGCCTACGAGGCCGGGATCAAGAACCGCTTCTTCAACAACCGGGTGCAGGCCAACATCTCGATCTTCTACTACGACTACAAGGACTTCCAGGTCTCGGCCCTGGGCGTGGTCGCCGGCCAGCCGTCGAACGTGACGGTCAACGCCCCCAAGGCCACCCTGTACGGGGCCGAGTTCGAGGGATCGGCCGTGCTCACCGACGCCGACCGCATCGACGGGGCCTTCTCCTACCTGCACGCCCGCTACGACAACTTCGTGCTGCCGACCGGCGACGCCTTCAATCCCGGCCGCGCCGACTATTCGGGCCTGCCCCTGGCCAAGTCGCCGGAATGGACCTTCAGCCTCGGCTACCAGCACGCCTGGACCCTGCCGGGGGACGGCCGCCTGACCGGCCGCGTCCAGACCCACTACGAAAGCTCCAAGAACCTCGACTACCACAACTTCGGAGTCACGGCTCAGGGGGCCTACACCAAGACCGACATCATGCTGACCTACGACTCGCCGTCGCGGCGCTGGAGCGTGATGGCCTACGGCCGCAACCTCGAGGACAAGGCCGTGCTGATCCAGGCCAGCCCCGACGCCCAGACCGCCAACCGCTTCGGCGGCACCGGCAGCTACGCCCCGCCGCGCCTCTACGGCGTGCAGTTCTCGGCGCGCTTCTAGGGCGCGCCTCCCGAACCCTCGATTGTCCGGCGCGGCAGGTTCGCGCCGGACACCTTTTTGGGTTCGCCCACCTATCGTCCGCCCCGGAGTTCGAGAGCATGCGCAAGACCGCCGCCAGCCTTCTGTCCGCCGCCCTGGCCGCGACCGCGACGGCCGCCTGCGCCCAATCCGCCGCCCAGCCCGAGCTGGGCGTCCGCAGCGCGCCGGTGATCGTCGTCGACGGACTGCGCTTCAAGGACCTCGACCGCAACGGCAAGCTCGACCCCTACGAGGACTGGCGGCTGACGCCCCAGGCCCGCGCCCGCGACCTGACCGCGCGCATGACGCTGGAGGAGAAGGCCGGGGCGATGATGCACGGCACCGCGCCGGCCGTGGGCAACCCGTTGGGCATGGGCTCGGCGTATGACGCCGCCGCCGCGACCGCGGCGATCGGCGGCCGCGGCGTCAACAGCATGATCACCCGGCTGAGCGCGCCGCCGGCCCAGTTCGCCGAGCAGAACAACGCCCTGCAGGCCATAGCCGAGGCCACGCGCCTCGGCGTGCCGCTGACGCTGAGCACCGACCCGCGCAACCACATCCAGCACATGGTCGGCGTCGGCGTCGACGCCGCCGGCTTCTCGATCTGGCCCGACCCCACCGGCCTGGCGGCGATCGGCGATCCGGCGCTGACCCGCCGCTTCGGCGACATCGCCCGCCGCGAATACCGCGCCGTCGGCATCCACGAGGCGCTGTCGCCGCAGGCCGACCTCGCCACCGAGCCGCGCTGGCCCCGCGTCAGCGGCACCTTCGGCGAGGACGCCGACCTCGCCGGCAAGCTGGTCCAGGCCTATATCGAAGGCTTCCAGAACGGCGGCGGCGGGATCGGCAAGGACAGCGTGCTGACCGTGGTCAAGCACTGGGCCGGCTACGGCGCTTCGCGGGACGGTTTCGACGGCCACACCTATTACGGCCGCTACGCCGCCTTTCCGGGCGGGGCCTTCGCCTATCACCTCAAGCCCTTCGAGGGCGCCTTCGCCGCCAAGGTCGCCGGCGTCATGCCGACCTACGACATCATCGAAGGCGTGAGCGTCGACGGGGCGCCGCTGGAACCCGTCGCCGCCGGCTTCAGCCGCCAGATGCTGACCGGCCTGCTGCGCGGCCGCTACGGCTTCGAGGGCGTGATCCTGTCGGACTGGGCGATCACCAACGACTGCAACGAACGCTGCCGCACCGGCAAGCCGGAGCAGCGCCCCCAGGACATCGGCATGCCCTGGGGCGTCGAGGACGCCTCGGTCGTCGACCGCTTCGCCAAAGGCGTCGTCGCCGGGCTCGACCAGTTCGGCGGGGTCGACGATCCCGCCCCGCTGCTGGCGGCCGTGCGCGAGGGCAAGGTCCCCGCCGCCCGGCTCGACGACTCCGTCCGCCGGATCATGGAGCAGAAGTTCGCCCAGGGCCTGTTCGAGAATCCCTATGTCGATCCCGAGGCGGCCGCCCGCATGGTCGGCCGGGCGGACTTCAAGGCCGCCGGGCTGGAAGCCCAGAGCCGGGCGCTGACCGTGCTGGAGAACCGGCTGGGCCCGGCGCCGCTGGCCGGCAAGCGGGTCTATCTGCGCGGGGTCGACGCCCAGGTCGCCCGGGCGCGGGGCCTGACGGTGGTCGACGATCCGGCCAAGGCCGAGGTGGCGCTGGTTCGGCTCAGCGCGCCGCACCAGCTGCTGCACCCGGGGCACTTCTTCGGCCGCTGGCTGCACGAGGGCGACCTCGACTTCAAGGACGGCGACCCGGACTACGAAGCCTTCAAGGCCGTCGCCGCCAAGACCCCGACGGCGGCCGTGGTCTATCTCGACCGCCCGGCCATCCTGACCGGCCTGCGCGGCCGCGCGGCCATGCTGGTCGCCGACTTCGGGGCCAGCGACCAGGCCGTACTCGACGCCCTGACCGGCAAGGCCAGGGCCGAGGGCCGCCTGCCCTTCGAGCTGCCGTCCTCGATGGAGGCGGTGGCCCGCCAGAAGGCCGACCTGCCGCACGACAGCGCCGACCCGCTCTATCCGATCTTCTACCGGGCCGGGGACAAGGCGGGCCGCTAGCCGCGAAAGCCGGATGACGGGACGGCCGGGCCGGACTAGGTTGCCGCGGGGCTGGTTCGCCCGTGGAGTCCCGTGCCCGACGTCACCATCACCCACATCGCCCGCGCCGCCGGCGTCTCCATCAAGACGGTCTCGCGCGTGCTCAACCGCGAAACCGGCGTCGGCGCCGAGACCCGGGCCCGCGTCGAGGCGGTGATCGGCCAGCTCGGCTATCGGCCCAACGTCTCCGCGCGCTCGCTGGCGGGGGCGCGGTCGTACCTGATCGGCCTCGCCTTCCAGAAGGTGGCGACCGCCTACGGCCTGGAGTTCCAGTTCGGGGCGATGGCCGCCTGCCGGCGGGCCGGCTACCACCTCGTGGTCGAGCAGGTCGGCGACGAGGACGACGGCGCGGCGGCGCCGTTGTCGCGCCTGTTCGCCGACATCCGCGTCGACGGCGTCATCCTGGCCCCGCCCGCCGCCGACGACCCGGCGGTGCTGGACGACCTGGAGGCCGCGGGCCTGCCCTACGCCCGCGTCGCCCCGGACGGCGCCTTCGGCCGCTCGCCCTACGCCGGGATGGACGACCATCGCGCCGCCTTCGAGATGACCCGGCTGCTCTGGGACCACGGGCACCGCCGCATCGCCTTCATCGGCGGGCCCGACATCCATTCCAGCGCCCGCCGGCGGCGCGAGGGCTGGGCGGCCGCGCTGGCCGCGCTGGGCGGCGAGGCCCGTCCCGAGTGGCTGGAGCGCGGGATGTTCCTGTCGCATTCGGGCTTCGAGGCGGCCGACCGGCTGCTCGACCTGGCCGAGCCGCCCACGGCGATCTTCGCCGCCAACGACGAGATGGCGTTCGGCGCCCTGGCCGCCGCCGCCAAGCGCGGCCTGTCGGTCCCGCGCGACCTTTCGGTGGCAGGCTTCGACGACACCTACGGCGCGCGGTCGTCCTGGCCGCCGCTGACCACCGTGCGCCAGCCGGTCCGCGAGATGGCCGAGGCGGCGGTCGATCTGCTGATCGCCGGCTTCGGCGCCGTCGCCTCGGAGGACGCGCCGCGCGCCAAGCTGCTGGAGTTCGCCCTGGTGGAGCGCGCCTCGGTCGGCCCGCCGCCGGCCCGCTGACCGGCCGCCCTCGGGACGACGATCAGGTCAGATAGGCGTGGACGATGTCGACCAGCTCCTCCGCCGCCTGGCGGCGGGGGTCTCCCTGGCCGGCGTTCGGATCGACCATGTGCTCGCGGATGTGATCCTCGATCACCTCGGCGATGAAGCCGTCCATGGCCCCCCGGCAGGACGTCGCCTGCTGCAGGACCCGCACGCACTCCTTGTCGCCTTCCACGGCCCGCTCGATCGCCTCGATCTGGCCGCGGATGCGCTTGAGCCGGTTCAGGAGCTTGGCCTTCTCCTTCGCGACGTGACTCATTTTTTTCGACTGGCCCTCTTGATAATATAACCCCCCTGGGTATATCGCACCTTATGCCGGATGCGAAGCCCAGTCGGGCCGAACATCCGCATGGCCGACGCCCCCAAGGACGCCGGTCGTCGTCCAACCAGACCAAGGGATCACATGAACCCGCGATCTAGCACACCGACCGTCGAGGGAGACAGTAGGCGCTCGTCGTCATCTGTCGCCAACTCGTCCGGCCGGTTCGTCGCTCGGGATCGGTTCGTGATCGCCCGCGGAATGGCGCCTCGGCGCTGACCGCGCGCGGCCGGACCTCCCGGGCTTGAGCATAACCGCTGAAGCCAAGAGGAGGCTCCCATGGCCGTCTTCTTCCCCATGCACGCCGACGTCGGCGTCTTCTTCTCCGCGCCGCGCCGCGAGGTTCCCCTCGTCGCGGTCAAAGGCGGCCGCGCGCCCGAAGGCTCCCCCCGCCTGATCGGCGGCTGGTCCCTCGGGGCCGACGGCCGGCCGCAGCAACGCTGGCGCAAACCGGCTCCGGCCCGCTGACGCCGCCGACATCGACAGGACGCCCCGGCGCGGTCGCGCCGGCGGCGTCCTGCGCGTAGCGCGAACGCATTTCCTGTTCCTCTCCCCGCCGAGAAATCCCATGTCCGTCCTAGACGCATCCGTGCAAGCTCCGGCGACGCCGTCCTCCCCGCATCCGGACGCGGCCTCGTCCAGCGCCCATCTCGACGCGGCGCACAAGGGCGACATCAAGGGCGCCTTCGGCTCGATCCGCCAGCACGACCATGCGCCCCGCGACACCTGGAAGAAGCGCCTCGTCACCCTGATGGCCATCGTCGGCCCGGGCCTGATCGTCATGGTCGGCGACAACGACGCCGGCGCCTTCGGCACCTACACCCAGGCCGGCCAGAACTACGGCACCAGCCTTTTGTGGACCCTGCTGCTGCTGGTGCCGGTGCTGTTCGTCAACCAGGAGATGGTGCTGCGCCTGGGCGTGGTCACCGGCGTCGGCCACGCCCGCCTGATCTTCCAGCGGTTCGGCCGCTTCTGGGGCGCGTTCAGCGTCATCGACCTTTTCCTGCTCAACGCCCTGACCATCGTCACCGAGTTCATCGGCGTCACCCTGGGGCTGGAATATCTCGGCCTGCCCAAGATCTGGGGCGTGGTCGCCGCCGCCGCCGTCACCATCATCGCGGCCTCGACCGGCAGCTTCCGCCGGTTCGAGCGGTTCATGATGGTGCTGGTGCTCGGCAGCCTAGCCGTGGCCCCGATCGTGTTCATGGCCCATCCGCCCGTCGGCCAGATCGCCCACGACTTCCTGGTCCCGCAGCTGCCCAAGGGCGGCAAGCTGAGCGAGGTGATGCTGCTGATCATCGCCATCGTCGGCACCACCGTCGCGCCCTGGCAGCTGTTCTTCCAGCAGAGCTACGTCATCGACAAGCGCATCACCCCGCGCTTCATGGCCTATGAGAAGGCCGACCTGGTGCTCGGCATCCTCCTGGTCGTGGTCGGCGCCGTGGCGATGATGGCTTTCACCGCCGCCGCCTTCGCCGGCCGGCCCGAGTTCGGCCAGTTCACCGACGCCAAGGCCGTGGCCGTGGGGTTGGAGCGCCACGCCGGCCACGTCGCCGGGGTGCTGTTCGCCATCGCCCTGATCGACGCCTCGATCATCGGCGCGGGGGCGGTCTCGCTCGCCACCGCCTACGCCATCGGCGACGTGTTCAAGATGAACCACTCGCTGCACCGCAAGCCGCGCGAGGCGATCGGCTTCTACCTGATCTACGGCGGCCTGATCGCCGCCGCCGCCGCCCTGGTGCTGGCGCCAGGCGCGCCGCTGGGCCTGCTGACCAACGCCGTGCAGACCCTGGCCGGGGTGCTGCTGCCCAGCGCCACGGTGTTCCTGCTGCTGCTGTGCAACGACAAGGCCGTGCTCGGTCCCTGGCGCAACGGCCGCTGGCTGAACCTGTTCACCGGCGCGGTGATCGCCGCCCTGGTCATGCTGTCGGTGATCCTGACCGCCTCGGTGCTCTATCCCGACATCAGCAGCGGCGTGATCATCGGCGTCCTGGTCGGCGGCGCCGCCATCACCCTGCTCGCCTGGCTGGCCTCGGTCCTGTGGCGGCGCGGCGGCGATGAGGTCATCGACCGCGCCGGCCGGGCCGAATGGCGCATGCCGCCCCTGGACCAGCTGCCGCCGCCGGGGCTGACCCGGCTGGAGAAAACCTGGATGACCGTGCTGCGCGCCTATCTGGTCATCGCCGGCGGACTCGTCCTCTTCCGTATCGCCCAACTCGCCTTCGTCGGCCACGCCTGACGCCGGTTTCGGGGACACCGCCATGCTCGACGATCTGGAACTGAAACGACGGCGCCGACCGCCCCCTGAGCCGCCCCTCGCGCGCGAGGGCGACCGGCGGGGCGCAAAACGGGGCCTGCTGGGCCTGTTCGTGACGGTCGCCGCCTGCGCCGTCCTGGCGATGGTGGTCCTGCTGATCGACCGTTCCGACGCGCCGCGCCATCACGCCCCGCCGCAGCCGACCGCTCACAAGTCTGTCGCGCCGCATCAATAGAGTTCGTCCCGGCGCCCCGACGCGGGACCGATAGTCAACCGAGCAGCCAGAGGGGTTTCTATGGCTCGGCCCACCGATATTGTCTTTATGCGTTTCAAGTCCGCCGGCTTCGCCGACCTGCGGCGGCCCATCCTGGCCGGCGTCGGCCTGGCGCTCGGGATGTCGGCCGCCGCCCCGGCGCTCGCCGCCGTCGACGGCCAGGCCGCCGAACCGCAGCAGCCGACCACCGTCGCCTCCTCCCGCACGCCCCTGGAAGGCCCGACGCCCGTCGCCGAGCCGGCCGGCCAGGCCTGGGCCGTGCACGGCCAGGCGACCTTCGTCACCCAGGGCAACCTCGGCTTCCATTCGCCCTATCGCGGCAAGAACAGCCTCGATCCGGCGGCGCGGGGGCGCGAGACCGTCGACGTCACCCTGTTCGCGGGGCTGCGCCTGTGGCCGGGCGCCGAGGTCTGGATCAACCCGGAGATCGACCAGGGCTTCGGCCTGAGCAACACCCTGGGCGCGGCCGGCTTCCCCAGCGGCGAGGCCTACAAGGTCGGCCGCTCGAAGCCCTACTTCAAGCTGCAGCGGCTGTTCGTCCGCCAGACCATCGACCTCGGCGGCGAGCGCGAGACGGTCGAGGCCGATCAGAACCAGCTGGCCGGCTCGCGCACGGCCGACCGGCTGGTGATCACCGCCGGCAAGTTCGGCGTGCCGGACGTGTTCGACACCAACCAGTACGCCCACGACCCGCGCGGCGACTTCCTCAACTGGTCGACGATCGAAGCCGGCAGCTTCGACTACGCCGCCGACGCCTGGGGCTACACCATCGGGGCGGCGGCCGAGTGGTACGTCGGCCGCTGGACCGTGCGCGGCGGCCTGTTCGACCTGTCGGACGTGCCCAACAGCGAACACCTCGACAAGCATTTCGACCAGGGCCAGGGCGTCGCCGAGATCGAGAAGCGGCACACCTTCCGCGGCCGCCCGGGCAAGGTGAAGGTCACCGCCTTCCTCAGCCGCGCGCGCATGGGCTCGTTCGACGACGCCGTCCGCCTGGCCCAGGCCAGCGGCCAGCCGGCCGACACCGCCGCCGTGCGGCGCTATCGCAGCCGGAGCGGGATCAGCATCAACCTCGAACAGCAGCTTCGCGACGATCTGGGCGTGTTCGCCCGGGCCGGCTTCGCCGACGGCGACGTCGAGCCGTTCGACTTCTCGGACATCGACCGGACGGTGTCGGCGGGCCTGTCGCTCAAGGGCGCGAAATGGGGCCGTCCCGACGACACCATCGGCCTGGCCGGCGTGGTCAACGGCATAACCGGCGCGCACGAGCGCTACTTCGCCGCCGGGGGCGCGGGCATCCTGGTCGGCGACGGCCGGCTGCCCAACGCCGGGACCGAGCAGATCCTCGAAGGCTATTACGACGTCGCCGTCGCCAAGGGCGCGCATGTCAGCCTGGACGGCCAGCTCATCAACAACCCCGGCTACAACCGCGACCGCGGTCCGGTGGCCGTTTTCGCCGTGCGCCTGCACGGCCAGTTCTAAGACGACCGCGCCCGCCGCCGCCCCGACCGGGACGGCGACGGGCCCCTCGTCGGGCCGCATGATCGGAGGCCGCGATGACCGCCATGACCCAACACACCCGCCGCGCGTCGCCGCGCCTGCCGACGGCGGCCTATCTCGCCGCCGCCTCGCTCGTCCTCGGCGCGGCGCGGTTGCTCTATCGGATGAAGCTGATCCGCGGCGACGGCCTGCTGGCGGCGCTGCGCTGCTCCAATCGCCTGTCGCGGGCGACGATGGAGACCTGGCGCCGGCGGCGAAGCCCGTTAAGCTCGCGCCCCGGGAGGTGACCCTTGCAGCCCCTGATCTTCAACGGACCTTCCTTCATCAACGCCCTGGTCTGCCTCGGCACCGCCTTCGTGCTCGGCGGGCTGATCGGCGTCGAGCGGCAGTACCGGCAGCGCAACGCCGGCCTGCGCACCATGGTGCTGGTGGCGGTGGGGGCTGCGGCCTTCGTCCATCTGGGCGGACGACTGACCGGTCCCGACGGGCAGACGCGGATCATCGCCTATGTGGTGTCCGGCATCGGCTTCCTCGGGGCGGGCGTGATCATGAAGGAAGGGCTGCAGGTGCGCGGCCTCAATACCGCCGCCACCCTGTGGAGCTCGGCGGCCGTCGGCGCCTGCGCCGGGGCGGGACTGCTGGCCGAATCCGCCGCCGTGGCCGTCTTCATCCTGGCCGGCAACACCCTGCTGCGCCCCCTGGTCAACTACATGAACCGCCAGCCCCTCAGCGCCAGCGAGACCGAGGCGCTCTATCAAGTGCACGTCATCTGCGCCCCGGCCGACATCTCCGCCGCGCGCGACCTGCTCTACGAGGAGCTGGAGCGCCACCACTATCCGATCCGCGACATCCAGACCCTGTCCGAAGGCGAGGACCTGGTGGAGCTGGCCGCCGCCCTGGTGCCGACCACCGCCAACGCCGAGGACCTGGACGCCATCACCGCGCACCTGTCGCACCACGGCGTCGTCTCCAGCGCCACCTGGACGGTCAGCACCACGCTCTAGCACAGCGAGCGTCCCGACCGGGCTCTATACTCGCCACAGTCGTGGCAAGTCGCTTGTTCTTGCATCCCTGGGTTTAGTTGCACTCCGCCTGCCAGAATGTTTTACAACGTCAAATATATCAAAGAAGAGAAAAGCCGGCCGAGAACAAGGAGGCGAAGCGGCCCTTACTCATAGTTCACGACGACAGCCGAGAACTCATTAAAATATACATTTCAATCTTCAATTCACCTGAAACATCATTACGGCAAGATGTCGCCCCTCAAACACCTGAGGCGTTCCGCCGCATATTGGCGAATCAAAAACCGTCGTAGTTGTATGCTGTCACGTACGGCAGTTCACCTACTTAAAATTCAGTAGTCCCCCTGCACCGATCCATCCCTACATAGTTTCGCCTGAGCGTTCACATGAGGGAGTGCACGAATGGAATCATCTGCGCCCTGGGATTTCGTCGGCCCGTCGCTGGGCCTCATCCTGGACCGCATCCATGTCGGCGCCGTGCTGCTGGACGAAAGCGGCCGCATCGCCTTCGCCAACAGCCGGGCCCGGGACCTGTTGCAGTCCGGAACCCCGGTGCTTGAGACCGACGGCCGCCTCGCCGTCTGGCCGCCGCAGAAGAAGCATTTCGACCGCCTGCTCTGGTCGGCCATGGAGGGACGGCGCGACGCTCATCCGCTGACCCTCGGGGCCTATGACGAGGAGCACCGGATGATCATGGTGATCGAGCCGCTGCACGACGAGCCGCTCACCCGGTCGCGCTGGACCATCGCCTGGATCGTCGACAGCGACGGCGCCGAGCCGAACTGCGAATGGCTGGCCGCCCTGCACCAGCTGACCCCGGCCGAGAAGAACGTCACCCTGAACCTCGCCCGCGGCCTGTCGACCGTCGAGGTGGCCCGCAAGCTGTCGATCTCGGTGGCCACGCTGCGCACGCACCTGCGGCGCATCTTCGGCAAGACGGGATGCCAGAACCAGGCCGCCCTGGTGCGCCTGGCCCACCTGCTGCCGATCAGCCCGATCGCCGTCCACCACGTCCAGCCGACCGCCGCCGTGGCCTGACGCCCACGGCGGAGCGGCCTGCGACAAAACGGCGCCGGCCGCCGTCGCCCCCGCCGCCCACCGACTATCCGTAGAGGTCTCGCCGCCCGCACGCCGCTATTAGCGGTGTTTTCGCGTGTCAGGCGACCAATATTTCAAGTCTATATCCGCCTTGGGAAAATAGAATTCCGGCGAAGATTTGACCCCATTGACGAATATCATGTCGCCGCACAGTCGGCGACCGTAGGGTCACAGCACTCTCGACGAGCTGCGGGGGTATGGAAGTGGCTTTTGCAGCACGTACTCGTGCCTCGATAGCCGTTTACTTGGATCCATCTGAATACCTGGAGAACGACCATGAAGTATTCAGTTCTTGCTGCGGTCTCCGCCGCGGCCCTGGGGCTGGCTTTCTCGGGCGCCGCCTACGCCCAACAAGGTGGCACGAACAACACGTCGGGCAACCTCGGCCTGCTGAGCGCCATCGGCAATCAGCTGAACGCCGACAGCAACCATAACAACGACAACAGCAACCACGACAACGGCAACCTGCAAGTCGACGGCAACACCCTGTGGGCCGGCAACACTTGGACCGACAGCTCCACGCACGTGAGCGTGGGCAATGTCAGCCTGTCGGTCGACACCGCCACCAACAACCAAACCCTGAACGGCAACGTCAGCGGCAACGGCTTCAACATGCAAGCCAACCAAGCGGCGGCGGCCGGCGGGTCCGGCGGTGACGGCGGCAGCGGCTTCGGCATCGGCCTCCTGGCCGGCGTCGGCGCCGGCGCGGCTGGCGGCGCGGGTGCGGCTGGCGCGGCTTCGAGCGGCAACAACCAACCGGTGTACACCGGCGCGATCGACATCGCCGGCGCGGCCTATCAAAGCTTCGCCGGGATTCAGACGGCTTCGTACAACACCGGCCTCGGCTCGAACGTGCAGTCGAACACCGGCGTGGCTGCGAACGCCAACGTCTCCTTCGGCCACAACTAACAGAGCCTGCTGGTTGGATCGGAGGGTTCGCCCTCCGATCCAATCCTTTTGCATCGGGGGCGCAGCCCTCGGTTCAGGGAGGTCGCCATGATCATGCAGCTTGCCGGCCCGGCGGTCGCCGCCCTGCTCGCCCAGACCGATCCGGCCATGACCGGCCCGACGGCGCAGCCGGCCACGACTCCGCCGCCCGCATCGGCGCCCGCGTCGACCGACAAGATCGCGCTGCCCGCCGCCGACCTGGCCGGCCTGCAGGGCGAGGGCGTCGATCCGCAACTCGTCTCCGTTCAAGACCTGAACGCCACCAACACCGGCAACACGGTCAGCGCCGCCGGCTCGTTGACGACGGGGTCGATCGCCCTCAGCGGCGCGGTGATGTCCAACTTCACCGGCATCGGCAACTTCGTGTTCAACACCGGCAACAACAACAATCTGCAAGGCAACGTCACGGTCAACATCGTCCTGGCGCGTTGACCGGGCCGTCTTCGGGGTCGAGCACGATGTCCAAACGCCCGTCATCCGCGCCGCGGTGCGCCGCGATCCGCAGCCCGCGCCTCCGCGTGGGGCTGGGGGCGGCCCTGCTGGGCGCGGCGCTCGGCGCCGTCGCCTTCGGCGGCCAGGCCTCGGCCTCCAGCATGCAGGTGGTGCCCGACGGCGGCTCCTTCTCCATGCAGGTGGTCAGCTGGCGCGACATCCCCTTCCGCACCGTGGTCCGCCAGCAGTACGACTACAGTTGCGGCTCGGCCGCCGTGGCCACCCTGCTGCGTTATCACTACGGCCGGCCGACGGTCGAAAGCGACGTGTTCTCGGCCATGTGGCGTAGCGGCGACCAGGCCCAGATCAAGCGGGCCGGCTTCTCCATGCTGGACATGAAGCGCTACCTGGACAGCCAGGGCTACATGGCCGACGGCTACCGCATGCCGCTGGACCAGCTGGCCAAGCTCAAGACGCCCGCCATCGCGCTGATCCAGATCGGCCCCTACAAGCACTTCGTGGTCATCAAGGGCGTCCATGACGACAAGGTGCTGGTGGGCGACCCGGCCCTGGGCCTGCTGACCATCACCCGGCCGAAGTTCCAGAGCATCTGGAACGGCATCGTCTTCGCCGTGCGCAAGCCGCCGGCGTCCGCCGGCGCCCCGGTGTTCAACGACCAGAGCGAATGGGACCCGTGGTCGACCGCCCCGACCGTGGCCTCGCTGCCGCGCTGGGCGCTGGCCGACCTGACCATGTCCATGGCCCCGATGTACCAACTGACCACCGGCGGCCAGACCATCAACCTCAGAAATCCCACGGCAGGCGTCCCATGACACTGCGAAGCCACATCGCGCCGCTGCTGGCGGCCGCCGCCGCCCTCGTCGCCCCCCTGCCCGCCCATTGCGACGGCTGGGACGCGGTCGCCCCCGTCGGCGACGAGGTGCTGAGCCAACAGCGCGGCGGCTTCCTGGTCGCCGACGGCATCGCCTTCGACTTCGGCGCGGTGATGCGCACCTTCGTCGGCGGGCAGCTGGCGCTGGAGACCACCCTGACCTGGACCCCCACCGGCCCGGTGACCCAGCAGACCGCGTTCGGCGGAGCCATGCCGGCCACCCTGGCCGACATCCAGACCGCGCTGACCAACGCCGGCCTGGGCTCGACCTCTGTGACCGGGCAGAACAGCTACCTGCTCAACGCCGGCCAGACCGTGCTGATCCAGAACGCCAGCAACGGCGCGGTGCAGAACCTGCTGCTCAACACCGCCAGCAACCAGGTCATCACCCAGGACCTGGCGGTGACCCTGACCCTGCCCAACAGCGCCGCGTTCCAGGGCGCGATCAACACCCAGCAGCTGGGCTTCGCCCTCAACGCCGCCGGCACGGCCGCGGCGATCGGAGCCCTGCACCGCTGAGGCTCCCGCAAGGCCTCCCGGCCCAGACGACTGAGGGCCCGGCGCGAGCGCCGGGCCCTTTCTTGTCGTCCCGCCGCAAGGCGCCGTCACCAGAAGGTGATGGGGATGCGGAACATGATGTGGGTGTTGGGGGCGTCGGCCGTGGTGCCGAACTCGTAGGTGGAGTTGATCCAGATGCGGTCGGTCAGCCGGAACGAGAAGCCCAGCGCGACCACCCCGACCTGGGCGCTCTTCGAGCGCTCGCGGTCGCCCGGGAAGTCGATCGCCGACGGCCAAAGGTAGGCGTACTTGTAGCCGAGCGAGTAGGAGAAGCGCGAGTTGAGCGCGAAGCCCATGCCCATGCTGACCGTGGCCACGTCGCCGGGCTCGACCTTGTTGATGGTCACGCCCGAAATGGTCTTCTTGATGCTCTGCTCGAAGCCGTAGGCGTAGCTGGCGGTGGCGTAGATCACCGCCGGGTCGGTCGGATAGAGCATGGTGATGCTCGGCTCGGCCGACCAGTAGCCCGAGCCGGTGGCCAGCTTCTCCTCGACCCCGAACTGGTCGCGCGGCACGGTGAACGGGTTGCTGCCCGTGTCGGACTTGACCCGCAGGCCGGCGATGAAGATCGGGAAGTTCGGCTTGATCTGGTTGATCTGGTAGCGGGCGGAGAACTCGATGTCGCCGATGTCCTGGTCCTGCAGCGAGATCTCGCGGGTGATCTGGGTGTCGCGCTGTTGCACCACGCTGATGCGGTCGGCCCGCCACAGGTAAGGCACCCGCAGCTCCACCTCCAGCCGGCTGGTCAGGCCGTAGCGGGCGTCGATGGCCGCCGACCCGGCGGCGCGGTTGGTGTCGCTGGCCTCGATGACGCCCAGCTGGATGCCGGGCACGATCTCGACGCCGCGGAACACCAGGATGTGGGAAGCGGTGTTGGTGTATTCGATCTGCGGTTCGATCACCAGCTTGCCATGGGGCGTCAGCACGCTGGACTCCGGCGGCACGGCGGCGAGCTGCGGCCGACGCTCGTCGGGCGGCGCCTCGCCGACCGGCTGCTGCGGCGCCGCTGCGATCTGGGTCGGAGGGGCGGAGGACGGGGCCGTCGGCGGCGGGATGGCCGTCACGGACTGTTCGGGCCCGGGGGCGCTGCTGGCGTAGACGTTGTAGCCGGCGCCGCGCAGGTCGCGCAGGATCTGGTTGCGCACGCCGCCCAGGTCGTCGATCTGCTGGGTCTGGCGGCTGATCACCGTCTGCTGCTGGACGATCTGCCTGTGCTGGTCGGCCAGCTCGGCCTGCTGCGCCTGGAGCTGCCGCTCCTGCTTGGCGAGACGGGCTTCAAGGCTCTGGATCTGGGCGGCGACATCGGGCGTCGCCGCCTGTGCGTGGACGATCTGCGGCGCACCCGCCGCCGCCAGTAACGCGGCTCCACTCACGACACGCGTAAGCTCCTTGCGACTTACTGGCATAGCTCCCCCCTTTTTCTATTGAGGTGATCGCCTTGTCCAAGCCGATGCATCGGGCGCCGCCACGGCGGCCATGACGCGAGCCCGATCACCGGCGATCGTATTGTCCCGTCTGATCTCCCATTCGTTGGCGGCGGCCGTCCCCGGCCCGCCGGCCATGTCCTCGAGCTCGCACCGATCCAGGATCCTGACCCGCTGAGGGCCGCAAAACCCGATGAGTCGGCGACGCGCGAACTGTGAGAGCGTCCGGCTAACCGTCTCGGTGGTCAAGGCTAGGTGGTCGGCGATGTCCAGCCGGCACATCGGCAGTTCGATGGTTCCGTCCTGCCCGGCCTGCGCCGACATCGAGATCAGGAAGCCGGCCACCCGCTCGGCGGCGCTGCGCAGGCCCAGCAGGGCCACGCGGTCCTCGGCGCTGCGCAGGGCGTGCTTGAGCACGCGGTCGACCAGCGAGGCGTCGGCCTCGTTGCGCTCGGTCGGGCAGTCGATCAGCCGATGGTCGTAGCGATGCAGCACCGCCGGCGTCACCGCCTCTGCGGCGGCTCGTCGCATGGGCCCGTCGACGCCGATCAGGTCGCCCGGAAAAAAGAAGCCCGTCACCTGCCGGTGACCGTCCGGAAGATAGCGGCAAGTCCGCACCACGCCGGCGCAGACCTCGTACCAGCTGTCCGCCGGCGTCTCCTCGCCATATACCGGAGCGTCCTTTTTACAACTCACGACTGTAAATTTAGCCGCACGGTTGAATATTTCGCCGTATCCAGTATGAATTGTGACCCTGCCACCCATGTTATTCTCCCAACCACCCAATGCAACAGCTACCCCTCATCTGACCAACAATGGAATTCGTGCACTTACGTAAGTAGATATACTTATCGAAAGGTCATCGAAATGGCGTACTAAGCCCAACGGACGCAACCGGAACTATGTTTGCATAGGGTGATATTCAGGGGGAAAGGGGAGCTGACTATGCGCCACGATCTGCCCGGCCATGATCGTCATTGAAGAAGGCCCGTTCCCGATTCCGGGGGCCGGGGCCGACGACGAGGCGGCGATTCAAAGGCTTCTGCGCAACGCCGACCTGCCCGCTGCGGCCTGGAGCGGCGGCCGCCTGATCGCCGCCAACGAGGCCTATCTGACCCTCGCGGGCGGCGTCGACCGGGGCGAGCTGGTGCGCGGCGACGCCGCCGACGCCCTGATCGCCGGGGACGGCGTGCGCCTTCGCAAGGTGTTCGACTTCACCTCCGCCAGCGCGGTGCGGGTCCATAGGGCTAATTTGTCGCGGTCGGACGGCGGCGGCTGGTCCGGCCTGGTGGTCGATTTCGAACTCGACGCCGGCCTGGTGCTGTCGCTGCTGATGGAAAGCGCCGCGCCTGCGGGCGCCGACCTGCCCGTCGGCGACATCCCCGAGATGTTCTTCACCGCCGGCCCGGCGGGCGGCATCGACTATGTCAGCCCCGCCCTGCACGATTTCATCGGCGGCGGCGGAACGTCGCAGGCCGGCAAGGCGCCCTGGGCCGACGCCATCCATCCCGACGACCAGCACCGCGTCGTCTCGACCTGGCGCGGCTGCCTGCGGACCGGCGAGGTCTTCGAGATCGACTACCGGCTGCGCCGGCGCGACGGGCAGTACCGCTGGATTCGCACCCGCAGCCGCCCCGTGCGACGGCGCGACGGCGAAGCCGGCTGGTTCGGCGCCTTCCTCGATATCCACGACCTGAAGAGCGCGCAGATCCTGCTGGGCGAGAGCGAGCGCCGGTTCCAGGCCATGTGCGACAACGCCCCCTGCGCCGTGCGGGTCATCGACGGCGAGCGGCGGGCGGTCTACGTCAACCGGGGCTGGTGCGACCTGACCGGCGTCGAGCCGGAGGCCGCCCTGGGCCACGACTGGTTCGCCCGCATCCACGCCGAGGACCTGGGCGCCGTCCAGGCCCGCTTCGCCGAGGCCGCCGCCCGGCGCGAGGCGCTGCGCATAGAGTACCGGGTGGTCGGCCGCGACGGCCGCCACCGCCGCGTGCTCGACGCCGCCGCGCCCCGCCTGGGGCCGGACGACCTGTTCCTCGGCCACGTCAGCATCATCAGCGACCTCAGCGCCCAGGCGGTCCGCCCGCCCCTGGCCGCCGCCGAACCGGCGGCGGCGGCCGGCGACGCGGCGTCCAAGCCGATGATCGTGCTCGATCCGCAGGGCGTCGTGGTCTCGGCCAACGCCGCCGCCGCGCACCTGCTGGACTGCGGCCCCGGCGAGGCCGAGGGCCGGGTCATCGACGACCTCGCGCCCAGCCTGGCCCTGCGCAGCCACATCGCCGCCCTGGGCCGCGAACCCGCCCTCGGGCGTTCGCTGACGCGCACCCTGACCGCCATCCAGGCCGACGGCGCGCGCACGCCTTACGAACTGTCGCTGACCGGCGTCGAGCTTGGACAGCTGCGCCTGTTCGTCGGGGTCTTCCACGATCTCAGCGCCCAGCAGCGCGGCGAGCGGCGGCTGCACGAACTGGAACGCGACCTCGCCCACATGGCCCGCCTCGGCGCGACCGCCGAGATGGCCCCGGCCATCGCCCAGGAGGTGAACCAGCCCCTGGCCGCCGCCGCCAACTACGCCTTCGCCGCCGAGACCCTGCTCGAAAGCGGCGACGCCGACGGCCCGGCCAAGGCGCGGGCCCTGATCCACCAGGTCACCGACCAGGTGCTGCGCGCCGGGCAGCTGGTCCGCCGACTGCGCGATTTCAGCGCCAACGACCAGGGCGGCATGCGCCGCGAGGAACTCGGCGGCGTGATCGAGGAGGCGGCGGCCCTGGCCCAGGCGGGCCTGGGCCGCGCCGGCCTCCAGTTCCAGACCCCGAACCGCGCCAGGGGGCCGGCCTGGGCGCTGATCGACCGCGTGCAGATCCAGCAGGTGATCCTCAACCTCGCCCGCAACGCCGTCGAGGCCGCCGACGGCGACCTGCGGCGCAGGCTGCGCATCGGCCTGGAGGCCGCCCCGGAGGGCTGGATCATCACCGTCGACGGCGAAGGCCTGGACCCGCCGTCCGAGCATCCCGCCGGATCGCCGCCGCAGCCGTCGGACCCGCCGGGCGGCGTCGCCTTCGGCGTCAGCCGGATGATCGTCGAGGCCCATGGCGGCCGCGTCTGGGCCCAGGCGAGCGAGGGCCGCGCCGCCCGGTTCCGCGTCTCCCTGCCCGCAGCGCCGGAGGAGAACGTCGGTGTCGGATGAGCGCCTGGTGGTTCACGTCGTCGAGGACGACGGCGCGGTGCGGGAATCCCTGCGCATCCTGCTCGAGGTCGCCGGCCACGCCGTCGCCACCTACGCCACCGGCTCGGAATTCCTGGCCGGCGTCGAAGACGCCGAAGGCGGCTGCGTGGTCGTCGACCTACACCTGCCCGACCTCAGCGGCAGCGAGGTCCAGGCCGAGACCGGCGCCATCCGCCCCGACCTGCCCTTCGTGGTCATCACCGGCGACGGCCAGCTGGCCAACGCCGTCGCCGCCCTGCACGCCGGCGCCGTCGCCTGCCTGGAGAAGCCGTTCGAGCCGCCGGCCCTGCTGAACTCGGTGCACGCGGCCCTGGCCCAGCACCGCGAGCTGCGTCAGGTCAACGCCGAAAAGGCCAACGCCGACATGCTGCTGGCCCGGCTGAGCGCGCGCGAGCGCGACGTCATCGACTGCCTGGCCGCGGGGATGTCGGCCAAGACCATCGGCAAGAAGCTGGGCATCAGCCACCGCACGGTCGAGGCCCACCGCGCCCACATCATGGAGAAGTTCGGGGTCAAGAGCCTGGCGGCCCTGATCCGCACCGCCCTGACCCTGGGCTTTCCCACCAGCTCGACCGCCTGAGGCGCGCAGGCCGCCGTCAGTCGCGGAACTTGCCGTCCTCCATGTGCAGCAGGCGCGTGGCGTAGTTCTCCAGCCGCATGTCGTGGGTGACGCAGACCACCGTCGCCCCCTGGGCCGAGGCGGCGCTCTTCAGCAGCGAGGCGATCTGGCGGCCGTTCTCGGAATCGAGGGCCGAGGTCGGCTCGTCGGCGAAGATCAGCTGCGGCGACTTGGCCAGGGCGCGGGCGATGGCCACGCGCTGCTTTTCGCCCCCCGACATCTCGGCCGGGCGGTTGTTCAGGCGCCCGCCCAGGCCCACCGAACCCAGGGTCTCGGCGGCGCGGCGGCGCGCGGCCTCCTTGTCGAGCCCCAGTCGGCGCAGGACGATCTCGACCTGCTCGGAGGCGGTCAGGGCCGGGATCAGGTGGAAGCCCTGGAAGATGAAGCCGAAATGCTCCAGGCGCAGCTGGTCGCCCTCGGCGCGGGACAGGCCGGCGAGGTCGCCGCCCAGGACCTGAACCTTGCCGTGGTCTGGGCGCAGCAGGCCCGAGATGATCGACAGAAGGGTCGACTTGCCCGAGCCGGACGGCCCGGTGATCAGCACCATCTCGCCGGCGAACAGGTCGATGTCCACCGGCTTGAGGGCGACGACGCGGTCGGGACCGTCGCCGTAGCTCTTGTCGATTCCCCGTGCGGAGATGGTCGGGGTCATGGCGGCCGACTTGACGCTCACCGGCAGGCCCCGCCGCAGGCCAGGGCCGCGTCGATGCGGGCGCGCAGACGCCCCGCCCCCGCCTCGGCCACGGCCGCGTCCGCCTGGACGCCCTGGTCGCGCACGGCGGCCATGTCGAGGCCCGCGGCCGAGCCGG
>Ga0209132_1000156_pt1 | contig 31389 bp, 35 predicted proteins | sample UppTromiDAQMD023_FD_185835 | JGI IMG/M metagenome (GOLD analysis project Ga0209132, IMG submission 185835) | Upper troposphere microbial communities from Maryland, USA - DAQMD-023 (SPAdes) (version 2) | ecosystem: Environmental > Air > Outdoor Air > Unclassified | place: USA: Maryland, Virginia...
CGGCATACGGCCCGCCGTTGACCACCGCCAGTGTGCGGCCGTGCAATTGCGTGATGTCGTGTGGCAATCGGTCATCCGTGCGCCCGGCCAGCAGGGTCCGGCCGCCGCGGAAGGGGGCAGAGGACGCCAGGTGGTTGCAGGGCGGCCGCGGATGCCCGGCCGCCCCGACCACCAGCACGAGGTCGGCGTCGCCACGGCATACGGCGTGCAGTGATGCGTCGGTACTGGGGTAGGGGTGCTCCTTGAACTGCAATCCGGAGTGTCGTGCCACGAGATCGGCGTAGCCGTGCGCGAGGGTGGGCAACGATGCCGTATCCGCCAGGCCTGCTGGCAATGGACGCAGCGACGGAGCGGTGGCGACGCGGACTTCGCGACCGGGCGGCCACCGATGCGACTGCGCGTCCTCGGCCGAAGCGGCCGGCAGCAGAAGCAGTGCCAGCAGCAGGAGGAAGGGGGCAAGCCGGCGGCGAGGATCGCGCCGCTTCACGGGGCGTCCTGCGAACGCCGCATGGCGTAGATTTCGGCATCGTTGCGCAGCCCGAGCTTGCGCAGGACGGCGACCTTCTGCGTGCTGACGGTCTTGACGCTGCGGTGGCGGTGCCGCGCGATCTCGGAGACGGTCAGGCCCGTCAGCAGCAGGTCCAGTACCTCACGCTCGTTGCGGCTGAGCTCAGCGTAGTCCGCCGGAACGGAGTAGTCGGGTGGCAGCCGCTCCAGCCCCTGTGAAACACGAATGATTGCTTCGGACAGCATGGGAAGGGGCTCGGTTTTGCTGACGACGCCACTGATGCCTGCCATGAGCAGGTGGTGGAGACGAGTGCAGGGGGAGAGGGTGGCGAAGGCGAGCAGCGGTGTCTCCGGGAATGCCGCGCGCAGCAGGGGGATCAGTTCTGTGCTGCTGCGGTCGCCACGCGCCAGCGTCAGATCGATGACGGCGACATCCACCCGCGTCTGTTGCAGCGTCTGGATGAAGGCATCGCTGTGCCCATGGCTGGCGATGATCCTGAAGCGGGCGTCCTGTGACAGGTGCAGGGCAGTGCCACGACGGACGATTTCATGGTCGTCCAGGAGCGCAAGGCGCAGTCGGCGCGGTGCGGGATGTCCTTTCATGCGCAGGGAGGTGATCGGCGCCCGGGGGCGTGGCGATCATTCTGGCGCTGGCGCCCTGCTGATCATCGAATCTGCAGGTATTTTGCGATTATTCCTAAGAATCGATGGATTGTGACCATCGATTCGCACCGATTGATTGAACTGATGGATCGCCAGGCCGGCATCAAGCGATTCGCGGGCAGCAGGTAGGCGCCCTGCTTCTGGATGAGCGGGCAAACAAGGATGCGTTGTCTCACAACGAAATGTACTTGCGTGGTGAGGCGCATGTTCCATGCGAGCCGATGGCTTCCGCATGGAAGTCAGGCGTATCAGCGTGACGCGTCATGTCGGGCGGCGCACCTCATGGACAGTTGCCATTTCCGTGCAGTGCACGCGCCATCTCGCTGGTTGCCACCCAGCCCAACCCGGCATACAGCGGAGTCGCCTGGGCAGTGGCATGCAGGATTGTGTAGCTCACCTTCCGTTCGGCGAACGCGTCATCGGCCATCTGCTCCAGTACGTCCGCTGGGCGGCCACTCTCGCGGAACATCGCCTCGCGATGGGCGCAGATCAGATCCAGGTCAGCGGGGTGCAAGGGGCGAATCGCAAGGCCGTCCCATGCCTGCGCGTCTGTCTTTCCGGGGTGTTCGCTCATCGTCCGCCTCATCCGTTTAAACCTTTCTGGCAACCCCCTGCATCGTATCTGCATGGAGCATGGCGAACGCAGGGGGATGCACCTTCCATGATGGGCTATTACCTGAAGCTGGCGCTGCACAACGCCAGGCGCAATACGATCATGACCGCATTGATGGTGCTGGCGGTTGCCGTGGGAATCGGCGCCAGCATGACCACGCTGACCGTCACCCACCTGCTTTCCGGAGATCCGCTGCCCGGCCGCAGCGATCGGATCTTCTATCCGCAGGTGGATGTCGATCCCGGATCGAAAGGGCGCGAGCCGCACGACGTGCTCGACTACCGGACCGCGCATGATCTCTGGTCATCCGGCCAGGCGGACCGCCAGACCATGGTGGTGGTCAATCCGCTGAAGCTCCGTTCGGATCTGGCCGGGATGGCGCCGCTGATGGGATCTTCGATCTCGACCACGGCGGACTTCTTCCCCATGTTCGAGGTGCCCTTTCAGTATGGCCGCGCCTGGACGACCGAGGATGACCAGCGTCGCGGCCGCGTCGCGGTCATCTCGGCCCGGTTGAACCAGCGCCTGTTCGGGGGCCGCGACAGTGTCGGACAGACCCTTCGGGTCAAGGACACCCATGTGCAGGTCATCGGCGTGCTGGATCACTGGCGGCCCTCTCCCTTGTTCTACAAGATCAGGGGCGGGCGGTTCTCGGGGGGAGAGACCTCAAGCTTCTACGCCGCGGCCGATGACATCTATCTGCCGATGTCGACCAGCCTGGATATCAACGAGGGCGACTTCCAGCCTTTTACCTGCTGGGCGACGCCCGAGACCCCGGGCGTGCTGCAGAACTCGCCCTGCGTGGCGGTCGCGGTCTGGGTGGAGCTCGGCAGCCCGGAGAAGGTGGCCAGCTATCGTCACTACCTGTCCAACTACGCGGGCGAACAACAGCGTCTGGGGCGCATCCGGCACGCGGACAACACCCGGCTCCGTTCGTTGATGGAGTGGCTGGACTTCAACCAGGTGGTGCCAAGTGACGTGAAGGTGCAGACGGTGCTGTCCTTTGCGTTCCTGGTGGTCTGCCTGGCCAATGTCGTCGGGCTGCTGCTGGCGCGCTTCCTGCGCCACGGTGGAGAAATCGGCCTGCGGCGCGCGCTGGGTGCCAGCCGGCGTGCGGTGTTCACACAATGCATGCTGGAAGCGGGGCTGATCGGTGTTGCCGGAGGGGTGGGCGGGCTGCTGCTGACCCTGCTGGGCCTGTGGGTGATCCGTGTCCAGCCGGTTGCCTACGCGGACCTGATGCATCTGGACCTGGCCATGTTCATGACCCTCTTTGGCCTTTCCCTGTTGGCCAGCCTGGTGGCAGGCGCGATTCCCGCCTATCGCGCCAGTTCGATCCAGCCTGTGGCGCAGCTCAAGCTGCTGTAAAGGAAACGATCATGCAAACCGGACTGATCATCGCAGCGCTGCGCAAGCACCGGCTGGCCACCCTGTTGATCGCAATGGAGATCGCGCTGGCGTGCGCCGTGCTGTGCAATGCCATCTTCATGCTCACGCAGAAGGGGCGTGCACTGAACCTGGACAGTGGCATCGCCGAGTCGTCACTGGGCATCGTGCAGCTCTCCGGATTCGACGCCGCGCAGGCCGCCGATCTGAATGCCCGTGTGACCGGCGCGCTGCACGCGATTCCGGGCGTAACGTCGGTCGGCATCATCAGCGCCGTTCCGTTCGGTGAACCGGGCGTTCGCGCAGGCGTTCATACCGATGAGAGCGGCAAGGTCTTCGGTGGGGTCCTCGACTTCTACCTGGGTGACGCGGCAGCGATCCAGGCGCTGGATCTGAAGCTGTTGGCCGGGCGCTTGCCGGATGCCGCCGAGTACGCGCCGATCGGGCAGTACGTGCCCGCCAATGCGCCGATCCTGGTAACCCGGCAGCTGGCGGAGCGCTACTGGCCCGGTGAGCCGGCGGTCGGGCACAGCCTGTGGTCGATGGACAGCCGTTTCACCGTCATCGGCGTGGTCGAGCACCTGGCCGTATCACAACCCGGTGGAGGGGAGGCGCTGGGTAACGACTGGTCCGTGCTGATGCCGGCCAAGCCGGGCCCGCAGTTGGCGGGGCGCTACCTGGTGCGGGCCGCGCCCGGAGCGCTGCCCCGGGTGATGGCCGACGCACAGCGGGCGGTGGCGGCAGTGGCCCCCGACGTGGTGTTCGACCAGGCCGCCAGCCGCACCGTCGCCGAGCTGCGCGCGGGCTATTTTCACGGGGGACGGTTGATGATGGCCCTGCTGGCGGGCGTGATCGTCGCGCTGCTGGGGGCCACCGCGCTGGGCATTGTCGGCCTTGTCAGCTACTGGGTAGAGCAGCGGCGCAGGCAGATCGGGATCCGCCGTGCGCTGGGTGCAACCCGCCGCGACATCCTGCGTTACTTCCAGCTGGAGAACTTCCTGGTCGTGAGCCTGGGTGTCGTCGCTGGTGCGCTGCTCGCCTATGCATTCAACCTTGGTCTGATGCGGTTCTACGAACTGCCACGGCTCCCCTTGGCGTACCTGCCGGTCAGTGCGCTGGCGTTGTGGCTGCTGGGGCAGGTGGCGGTGCTTGCACCTGCATTGAGGGCATCGTCGATCATGCCCGTGCAGGCCATCCGGTCTACCTGATTTCCGTTGCTCAGGACGCTCTGCGGACGCACCCGGCATCGTGGGTGCGCGCCGTCAGGCCGGCGCGCAGTGTCCCTGCATTCGCGGGCTTCTGGGGAGTGCATCATCGCACCGACTGCGGCACGCGTCGCAGCTTGCGGGTGTCATAGCCCATCGCGGCAATGCGCTGCACCGCCTGCTGGTAGTCACTGTCCGACACCTGCGGGGTGCGGGCCATGTACCAGACGTAATCGCGCTTGCTTCGCGCCACGATGGTCTGGCGGTAGCTTTCGTCGAGCCAGGCGATCACGTACTCAGCCTGGATCGGCCAGATGAACTGCATGCCCCAGATCGCACCATTGCCTTCCTTCTCGACACGGCCGATGGGATGCATCGACTTCTGTGGTGCATCGAAGCTGCCTTTGCGGTAGGTGAAGGTGGTCTGGATGCGTCCATCGGGGCGCAGTGCATAGCTCTCCACGGCGTCGAAGGCCTCGCGTTCAGGGCGCGATGGGATATGCGCGATCACGTACCAGTCGCCCATGAAACGCGGCACATCCACCGACGGCGGACGCGGCAGCGGGCGGGTATCGCTGAAACTGCAGCCGGAACCGAACAGGCCGACCGCGATCAGGGGAAGCAGCGAAAACATGCGCATGGGGGACCTCAGCGGGGGCGGAACAGATAGTGGGCCACCAGCCACTGCTGGCCGTCGTCGTAGCCGAACAGCTCGGCGCATGCCATCCAGAACATCCGCCAGCGCTGCCACCAGATCTTCGCTGCAGCCTGGCCGTAGGTGGCGATCAATACCGGCATCACCTGCTCGCGGGCTGCATCCTGGTTGGCCAGCCAGTGGTCGGCCGTGCGCTGGTAGTGGGTACCGTCCAGTAGCCAGCGCTGGTCCAGGCACAGGTCGCGCTGGAAATGCAGCAGCGTGTCGGCCGCAGGCATCAATCCTCCGGTGAAAAAGTGGCGGCCCATCCAATTGTCACCACCGTCTGTCTCGAACGGATACATCAACGTGCGATGGGCGAAGATGTGCACGAACAGCGCGCCATCCGGTTTCAACCACCGTGCGATGCCGGCCAGCAGGCGTTCGTAGTTGCGCACGTGCTCGAACATCTCCACTGAGACACAGCGGTCGAACCGCGCTGTCGGCAGGTCGAGTTGGTTGACGTCACACGTCAGCACCTCGACGTTGCCCAGGCTGCGCGTCTGGCACTGCGCCATGATGTGCTGGCGTTGGCTGTGCGAGTTGGACACAGCGGTGATACGCGCCTGCGGATAGCGTTCGGCCATCCACAGGGTCAGTGAGCCCCAGCCGCAGCCCAGCTCAAGAATCTGCTGGCCATCGGCCAGTCCGGCGCGCTGGCCGTACAGTTCCAGCATGGCGTCCTCCGCCTGGTCCAGCGTTTCGCGCCCGGTGGGGTAGTAGCAGCTGCTGTACTTCAGCCGCTTGCCCAGGCAGGCCTGGAAGAATGCCGCAGGAACTTCATAGTGCTGGCGGTTGGCCGCGTCGGTATGCAGCGCGAGTGGGCTGTCGGCCAGCTCGGCGATGCGCTGGCTGAAGCGTGCGGATTGGCCTTCGATGCCACCTTCGCTTTCCTCATGCAGGCGTTGCGCGCACAAGCGGCGGATACCCGCGCGCAGCGCCGCATCGGGGACCAGTCCGCGTTCGGCCCAGGCGATCAGCCCGGTTTCCGCATCTTCGGCTGGATTCAGTGACGGGATCGCGCTCATGCGGAATGCTCCTTGGAAGAACGGGGAAACCAGGGAAAGAACATCGGCGTGCTGCGCTGGTAGTCGCGGTAGTCATCGCCACGGCTGCGCAGCGCCTGCTTCTCTGTGAATGGAATACCGCTGAGGTAGCGCAGGAACACGTACATCAGCAGCGGGCCGGCCCAGGCCAGCCACCACAGTGGTGAGCCGACCGCGAGCAGGACGTAGCTGAACCAGTGCAGCCACTCGAAGAAGTAGTTGGGATGGCGGGAATGACGCCACAGCCCCTCGCGGCAGGTGCGGCCCTTGTTCGCCGGATCGGCGCGGAAGCGGGCCAACTGATGGTCGGCCAGGCTTTCGCCGCCGACGCTCAGCAGCCAGACCAGCGCTGCAGCCACCACCCACAGGGTCAGGTCGGCCCGCGGATTGGCAGCCACCGCGACGAAGGGCAGGGCGAACAGGACGATCAGCAGCGCCTGCGCCATGAAGAAACCGAAGATCTTGCCCTGGTGGCCCTGCCAGTATTCGCGCAGATAACGATAGCGCCCGTCCTCCGGTTCGCTGCGAACCCGGTGCCACAGATGCAGGGCCAGTCGGCTACCCCACAGGCCGCCGAGTATGCCCAGCGCAACCCGTGGCACCATCGCGCCATCGCCGAGCAGCGCCAGCAGCAGGGCGGAGGCGCCCACGCCCTTGGCCCAGAGCACATCGACCACGCCGATGTTGTGGCGGCGGCGCTGCCAGGCCCAGCCCCAGCTCATCACCAACACGGCATACAACAGGACCCACAACAGATTGATCATGATGGTGCTCCGGCCAAAGGCGGAGGGGTGATGCGCGAGCCACGACGGGCGACCTGGCACAGCAGTGAAAGCGCGATGCTCCAGCCCACACCCAGCACCAACGGCCCCTGCCACAGCGGCGCTGTGAACCGGACCGCATCGAATCCCCGCGCTGCGGAGAGATAGGCCAGCGGTGCCAGCAGCAGGCCGAACAGGGCCGGCAGGGCGAGGTGCCGCTGCAGGAAACGCATCGACCTGGTCAGCGTCATCGCGAACGCCGCCCACAACGCCATGATCCAGGGCGGCGGCACCCAACCCAACGGGGCTGCCGCGTAGCGCACCGTGCCGCTGGCGGCGGCACTGGCGTCGACCAGCCATGCGCAGGCCAGCGCCAGCATCATCAGCCGGACGTCCAGCCGCACCTGCGGCGAGGTCAGCAGCTGGCTGCCGATGTAAAGCAACACTGCCAGCAGCGCCGGCCATTGCAGGCCGTGCCCGGCACCGGCTACGGCACAGAGCCAGACCAGCTGGTTGCCAAGCAGATTGCCCCATGGCCGGCGCATCTCAGGTGGCCTGGCCGGGCGGGACGGCGGGCCGATGGCCGGGACGTGCGAGAACCAGATGCGATACGCCGATCGAACGCTCGAGGAACCCACCCTCGCAGTAGGCCAGGTAGAACTCCCACATCCGGCAGAAGCGGGCGTCGAAGCCCTGCGCCTGTACCGTAGGCAGCTGCGCCAGGAAGCGCTGGCGCCAGGCGCGCAGCGTCAGTGCATAGGAGTGTCCGAAGTCCTGCTGCGCGATCAGCTGCAGGTCGCTGGATCGGGTCTTGGCGGCCATGATCGCGTTGATCGACGGAATGAAGCTGCCCGGGAATACATAGCGTTTGATGTAGTCGACGCTGCGCCGGGCCTGCTCGTAGCGATGGTCCTCGATGGTGATGGCCTGCAGAAGGGCAACGCCATCCGGTTTCAGCAGCCGCTGCAACGTGGCCATGTAGGTGTCCAGGTACTCTGCGCCGATGGCTTCGATCATCTCGATCGACACCAGTTTGTCGTACTGGCCCTGCAGGTCGCGGTAGTCCTGCATCAGCAGCGTGACCCGGTCCTGCAGGCCGGCGGCGCGGACACGCTCGGCCGCCAGTGCGTGCTGTTCTGCGGAGATGGTGGTGGTGGTGACATGGCAGCCATAGTGCTGCGCTGCATGCACGGCAAAGCCGCCCCAGCCCGTGCCGATCTCGACCACGCGGTCGCCGGGCTTCAGCGCCAGCTGTTGGCAGATCCGATCCAGCTTGCGCCGCGACGCTGCCTCCAGTGGCTCGCTTTCGGTGTCGAACAGGGCCGAGGAATACATCAGGTCCGGCGACAGGAACAGCGCGAAGAAATCGTTGCCGAGGTCGTAGTGCGCGGCGATGTTGCGGCGGCTGCCTTCACGGCTGTTGCGGCGCAGGCGGTTCCAGCCGCGCAGCAGCCAGCCCCCTACGCGCGCCGGGCCACGTTCCATGCCGTCGAGCAGATCGCGATTGCGCACCAGCAGGCGTATCAGTGCGACCAGGTCGTCACAGTGCCACTCGCCGTGGATGTAGCTTTCTCCTGCGCCGACGCTGCCCTGTGCCGCGACCTTTCTATAGAACGCGGGATCATCAATGGTGACGGTGACATGCAGTTCGCCGCGGGCATCGCCCAGCCAGACTTCGCCAAGCGCGTCGCGCACGCACAGGCGGCCGTCGCGTAGCGGCGCAAGCTGGGCCAGCAGGCGGCGGCGCAGGAAGGCATCCAGTGTGCCGGGGCGCGGCAGCGCGACCGAAGGAGTCATCGAATTCATCGCGGTTTCTCGGCAAGGGTGGGGTGGTCGTGCACGGGGTTGCGCTTCAACCACAGCCGCAGCGCGTGCCAGTGGATGGCGGCCACCACCTGGGTAGTCATCAGTGGGTAGCAGGCCAGGACACGGGCCAGCCCGCGGCCGTCCAGGGCGTGCCGCTGCATGGCCTGGGTGGCATCGAACTGGCACAGGCCGTCGCGCCAGACCTGCATGTGCACGCGCAGGTCCTGGCCTGGGCGGTTGAACCGCCAGTCGTAGTTGCAGTCCATCGGCATGAACGGCGATACATGGAAGCGCTTGTCGAACTGCCAACGCAGTGAACTGCCTTGGTGCGTGGCGGTAGCGACCGGCAGTACATAGGCGTGCCGTTCCTTCCAGGGCGTGTTGGTGATCTCGGCGACGATGCAGTCCAGCGTGCTGCCGTCGGCCTGGTAGCAGTAGTAGAAGCTGACCGGGTTGAACACATGCCCGGCGAAGCGAAGATGGGTGAGCAGTCGTACCGGGCCGATAGGCCTGTAACCGAGCGTGGCTGCAGCATGGTCGCGCACAGCATCGGCCAGCGGCTGCGCCCGGTCACCGAAGTAGTCGCTGCGGCGGAACTCGGCGAGATTGCGCCGATTGACCGACCACAACCAACGCCCGGCGAACACCGTATCGAGTTCATCCAGATCGAGCAGCAGCTGCGCGATCGGGTAACGGAATGCGTGCGGATGCGGATGATGCCGGCGATGCATCACCTGCCCGAAATAGAGCGCACTGGCGCTCATGCCGCCACCTCGCCCGGAGCCTGTGCCCGCTGGTGTGGCGCGCAGGCCTGCAGGGCGTCGACCACGCGTCGGGCACTGCGGATACCATCCTCGTGGAAGCCCCAACCCCAATAGGCGCCTGCAAACCAGGTGTGGCGACGGCCCTGCAGTTCCGCCCAGCGCTGCTGCGCCCGCACTGCGGCGTGGTCGTGTACCGGGTGCGCGTAATGCAGGGTTCGCAGCACCTTGGTGGGGTCGATTGCCTCGCTGCGGTTAAGCGTCACTACCAGGGGGGTGTCGCCGGGCAGGCCCTGCAGCAGATTCATGCAGTAGCTGACGGTGCAGGGCGCGGCGCGATCCTGCGGCACGTGCGCGTTCCACGCTGCCCAGGCCTTGCGGTTGCGCGGCAGCAACGAGGCATCGGTATGCAGCACCGCCTCGTTGGACTGATAGCGGATGGCGCCCAGCACCTCACGCTCGCCAGCGTCGGCATCGGCCAGCAGGGCCAGCGCCTGGTCGCTGTGGCAGGCCAGGATCACTTCGTCGAAGGCCTCCACGCCAGCAGCGCTGTGCACGCGTGCGCCCCAGGGCATGCGTTCGACGGTGCTGACGGGGCATTGCAGCCGCTCATGCACGCGCCAGCGGCGACGCAGCGCATCCACGTAGCGCGCCGATCCGCCGCTGACTACCCGCCAGCTCGGGCGGCCGGTCATCTGCAGCATCTGGTGATTGGCCATGAACTGGGCTAGGTAGCGCGCCGGGAAGTCCTGCACGGTGACCGCCGGTGAGGACCACAGTGCCGAGGCCATCGGCAGCAGGTGCTCGTCGATGAACGCCTGGCCATAGCGCTGGCTGCGCAGGTACTCGCCCAGCGTGGGGCCGTCTTCTTCGGCCAGCAGCAACGGCGCGTCACGATAGAAGCGGCGAAGGTCGGCCAGCATGCCCCAGAAACGCGGCGATACCAGGTTGCGGCGCTGGCAGAACAGCCCATCCAGCGAGGTGGCGTTGTACTCCACGCCGCTGCGCTCACTGTGCATGGAGAAGCTCATCGTGGTCGGTTGCGAGGCTACACCCAGCTCGTCGAACAGCGCCGTCAGCAGCGGATAGTGCTGGGGGTTGAACACAATGAAACCGGTATCCACCGCCAGGCGTGCGCCATCGACCTGCACGTCGTGGGTGTGGGTGTGGCCGCCAAGGTAGTCGTTAGCCTCGAACAGCGTGACGTCGTGCTGGCCATCCAGCCACCAGGCACTGGCCAGCCCCGCGATACCCGAGCCGATGATCGCGATACGCACGTCAGTACCTCGCCTTGGCCAGAACCCACTCGGGGATGGGCTTGAGCCCTTTGACCAGGCCCAACATCGACATCGCGCGCAGTCCGTACCAGGTCAGGTCCACTTCCCACCAGCGGAATCCCTGGCGAACGGTGCCGGGGAAGAAATGATGGTTGTTGTGCCAGCCTTCGCCGAAGGTGAGCAGCGCCAGCCACAGATTGTTGCGGCTGTCGTCGCGGGTCTCGAAGCGGCGGCGACCGAAACGATGCGCCAGCGAGTTGATCGTGACGGTGGCATGGAACAGCACGATGGTGGAAATGAAGAAGCCCCAGACCAGCAACTGCGGTCCCGAGGTGTGCAGGCCAGGCGCCCAGCGCTCCAGGGCGGCGCCCAGTGCGTACAGCGCTGCGGCCAGCACGACCGGCACTGCGGTATCGAAGCGGTCGAGCCAGCGCAGCTCGGGGAAGCGCGCCAGGTCGGGTACCCGCGACAGATCCGTGGTGAAGGCTTCGCGGGTCAGGAACCAGCCCATGTGGCTGCGCCAGAAGCCGCCTTCGCGAGGCGAGTGCGGATCCAATGGCTGGTCGGCGTGACGATGGTGGTGGCGATGATGGGCAGCCCACCACAGCGGACCGCGCTGCACGCTGGAAGCGCCGATGACAGCGAACACGAACTGCACCGTTCGTGACGCCTGGAAGGTGCGGTGCGAGAAGTAGCGGTGATAGAACGCGGTGATGGCGAACATGCGCACCGCATAAAGCGCCATGGCCACGGCGACCGCCGTCCACGACACACCTACCCAGACCACCGCGATGCACGCCAGGTGCATCAGTGCGAAAGGTACCGCGCGCAACCAGTCGATGCGGCCGGGCCGTTCACCGGTGGCCACTACGCCATTGCCGGTATCGAACCAGCTCTGGAACGTACGCAGCAGGCGCCAGCGTCGACGGGGGAGGGGCGCTACAGAGGCCATGGCGGATCTCGGCGGGTGTCTTGGCTATCTGTACGCAGCAGAGCGTGCAGTGGATGCGACGCGACGCGGAAAATTTAGCCTTCACCCGGGCGTCACGGTGCAGCGGTCAACCAAGGGCTGCGTCCATACCCGCTGCCAGTCGCTTGCCGGTCGCTCTGCAGCTGGCGAGCTGAAGCGCACCGTCACCGGCGGGTAGCTGCCGCGGGCATCACGCAGGTTGCTGGTGCCTCGGAACTCCAGCAAGCGACGGTCCGCGTTGGCATAGACCAGTGACAGGCGGGGCGCGACGCCGCCGTACCAGGTGTCCAGACTGACGTCGATCGATTGGCCATCGATACCCTGCCAACGTACCGGACCGATGCGCCGCACCTGCACCGGGAAATAGCGCTGCCGTCCCGGCACCAGGAAGGGCAGGTTGATGCGTTCGCCGCGCAGCAGCGCCGGCCAGTGCGCGCGCACCGCGGCGTCGAACCCTGCATCGATCACCGCGTCCGGCGGCAGTTCAAGCTGGCGACGCCGCAGCTCGCTGGCGGCATCCTCCTTCCAGGCAATCGATACCGAGTCGCCAGTGGCATCGACTACAGCGGTCTGGCCGCTGCGGCGGTCTTCCAGCGAGTAACCCCGTGCCTGCGGGCGGGCACTGGCGGGCAGATGCTTGCGGGCGAAGGGCTGGCCATCCGGGCACTGGTACAGCACCCAGCGCTCGGCGCCCTCCGTTGCCTCTCGCCGCCAGTGCACTTCACGGTAGAGGATGTCGCCCTGCGCGGAGGTAGCCACGCCCTCACTTCGCAGCCAGGGTGCCGCCAGCGCGGCATGGGGCAGGCACAGCAGCAACCAGGCAGTGCGCATGGTCTTCATCCGGAGGTGGAGGGCTCAGTTGATACGGCGGGGGCGGCCGGTTGGATGCGCAGTTCCGGCTGCATCCAATTGCTGCCCCCGCGCGTACAGAGGACAGACCTTCACCCGCCCGCCGCGAACGCCGATGTACCCTGACGCCGCCAGCACCCTCCTCAACTTCGATACCGCACGCACCGTGTCCAGTTCCCAGCAGCCGAGCAGCGAGCCGACGAACTGGGCCGGGGACATGGATGGCGTAGCGCGCCTGCGCGACCGCGACTGTTTCATGCGGATCTACGACTACTTCATGCCGCGGCTGTGCGTGTACCTGCGCGGCTTGGGTGCACCGGATGCGGTTGCCGAGGAACTGGCGCAGGAATGCCTGCTGCGCCTGTGGCTGCGAGCGGCCGACTACGATGCGGCACAGGGCGCGCTGAGTACGTGGCTGTACCGGATTGCGCGGAACCTGCATATCGATCGCATCCGTCGCGAGCGAAGCTGGATGCAGGTGCAGTCAGCGGTGGAGGACGCCGCCACACTGGACGTGATCGAGCGCAGCAGCGCAGAGCAGTTCGCAGACCAGGCACGGCTGCGCCAGCGCATCAACGAGCTGCCCGCGGTGCAGGCGCGGCTGGTGCGGATGTCCTATTTCGAAGCCAAGAGCCACAGCGAGATTGCCGAGGCGCTGGGCATGCCGTTGGGGACGGTGAAGTCACACCTGCGGCGTGCGTTCCTGCAGCTGCAGGCCAAAGTGGGAGGTGCGCTGTGAGCCCGCACCACCACCTGCACGAATCCACCCTCATGAGCTATGCCGCAGGCGCGCTGCCGGCGCCGTTGAGCATCGTGGCCGGTGCCCACCTGGAGCAGTGCCCGCATTGCCGTCAGCGACTGCGCGAGGCAGAGGCTATCGGCTCGGTGTTGCTGGAGCAGACGCAGCCGCCTGCCGCCGACGCGCGGCGCGAAAAGTTGCGCGAGGCGATGCTGATGCAACTGGCCACGGAAGCGTCGATGACCATGGCTGGGGTCGTACGCCCCGTGTCGAAGGAGCGGCCTGAGGCCGATCCGGATCATCTCCCGGCCTCGCTGCATCCCTACTTCGGTGCGTCGCTCAGCGGACTGCATTGGCGCTGGATGGCGCCGGGTGTGCATTGCATCCGTGCCGAGCAGATGCCCTCGCTGATCATGCTGAAGATCGCGCCGGGCAAGTGCCTTCCCATGCACAGCCATGGCCGCAGCGAACTGACCCAGATTCTGCGGGGTTCATACAACGATGCGCTGGGGCTGTTCGCGCCGGGCGATGTTGCGGACCTGGATGAAGATGTGGAGCATCAACCGGTGACCGCGCCAGGGGTGCCGTGCATCTGCGTGTCGGCGCTGGATGCGCCGCTGGTGTTCAGTGGTTGGCTGGCGCGGAAGGTGCAGCGGTTTGTGAAGCTCTAGGGCGGGTGTGACGATGGCCGGGACGGGTGCACTACGGATTCTGTTGACCGGCGCCGCCGGCCTGGTGGGGCAGGGCGTGGCGCTGGCCTGCCAGCGCTCGCCGGAGGTCGCCGGACTGACCGCGCTGGTGCGGCGCCCAGGCAGTCTGAGCGGGCCCGGCAGCGAACTGATCGTCCCGGACTTCCTGCGTATCGACGCACGGCCTTATGAACTGGCCGGGTTCGATGCCTGCTTCTACTGTGCTGGAGCACCGCCGGTCGGCACGGCCGAGGGCGAGTATCGGCGCGTGACCCTGGACACCACGCTGGCCGTGGCCCGCGCGTGGGCTGCCGTGAACCCGCAAGGCTGCTTCCTGTATGTATCAGGTGCCGGTGCGGATCCCACGAGTCGATTGATGCCGCTGAGGGTGAAGGGCGAGACCGAGGTGGCATTGCAGGCCCTGCCGGTGCGTACCGTGATGCTGCGCCCGGGGGGCGTCAGGCCGGTCCCGGGCACCGGCACCCGTCATGCCCTGCTGAAGCCCCTGTACTGGGGCGGCGCGCCGTTGATGAAGCTGGCCGGCGCGATTACGCCATCGTTGATGACCAGCAATCTGGCTCTCGGTCAGGCGATGATCGCGCTGGCCGGCAGAGAGCATCCGCCGGCAACGGTGGAGTGCGCGGACATCAACCGGATCGCAGCTGGCGAACGCGATCCGGGGGTCTGACCTCAGTGTGGCGCGGCCTCCAGCGCGGTGCGCACCGCGGTCGCCAGGTCACTGCGGGTAAACGGCTTCGGCAGCAGCGCAACCGCGCGTCCCTGGCTGCCCGCCTGGTCATGGTCACGTGGATAGCCCGAGGTGAACAGCACGGCAACTTCCGGCCAGCGTTCACGGACTTCACGCACCAGCTCCCAGCCCGACATGCCGGGCATCACCACGTCCGAGAACAACAGGTTCACCCTGGTATCGGGGCGTTCCAGCAGCCGCAGCGCGGAGGGGCCGTCGTGGGCTTCCAGCACGCGGTAGCCGAGCAGCCGCAGCGAATCCACCGTGTGGGCGCGGACATCGTCGTTGTCCTCGGCCACCAGAATGGTTTCCTCTCGCGGTGAGTAACCCGCCAGACCGGTCTGCGGGGTGCGTGCTTCGCAGGGCAGGGCCAGCGGTGAGCGCGGAAACATCATGGTGATGCTGGTGCCACCGCCTTCCACCGAATCGATCAGCACGTGGCCGCCGGACTGCTTGACGAACCCATGCACCATCGACAGACCCAGCCCGGTGCCGCGGCCGACCTGCTTGGTCGTGAAGAACGGTTCGAACACGCGGGCCAGGGTCGCCGCATCCATGCCGTGGCCGTTGTCCCGCACCCGCAACATCACGTACTCGCCCGGTGTTGCATCCGGGAACAGGGCGGCGTAGTCGTGATCGAGGTGACTGTTGTCGACCTCGATCACCAGCCGGCCGCCATGCGGCATCGCATCGCGGGCATTCACCGCCAGGTTCAGTACGGAGGCCTCCAGCTGGCTGATGTCGATCTCCACGCACCAGATGTCCTCGGCGCTGCGGATCTCCAGCTGCACCAGCTCACCCAGTGCACGCTGCAGCATGTCGTGCATGTCCAGCAGGCGCTCGTGGAGGTTGGCGGCCTGGCTGTGCAGCGGCTGGCGTCGGGCAAACGCCAGCAGGCGCTGGGTCAGGCTGGCGGCACGCCCGACACCCTTCAGCGCGTTGTCCAGCGCCCGGCTGACCATCGCCCCGGCTTCGCCCGCGCGCTCATTCAGCAGCATGGCGTGCTCGACGTTGCCGGAGATGACCGTCAGGATGTTGTTGAAATCATGCGCGATGCCGCCGGTGAGCTGGCCGACCGCCTCGATCTTCTGTGATTGGCGCAGTGCATGTTCGGCCTGGAGGCGCGCCGTCGTTTCCACAGCCTCGGAGACCACGGCGGTGACCACGCCTTCGGCATCCAGCAGCGGGCGGAACGAAAAATCGAAGCTGCGCGGCCCGGTCGGGAGTTCCAGCTCCAGTGAATGCAGCGAACTACGGCCCTGCACGGCTGCAGCAACGGCCCGATCGATCAGCGCGCCGATGCCATCGGTTGTGGCGAACCAGAGCGATTCACCGAAGCGTTGGCCAACCACGTCCTTCTTGTCCGCCAGCACTGCGGCCAGTGACGCGTCATTGGCATCCACCACGCGCCCGGACAGATCCAGCAGCATCTGATGCTGGAAGCTGGATTCGAAGATCGCCTGCAGGCGCCGCTTGCTGGCGCGCAACTCGGCTGTGCGCGCCTGCACCTGCTGCTCGAGCAGCTGGTTGTCCTCGCGCAGGGCCAGCTCGGCCTGTTTCAGCTGCGAGACGTCGCTACCCAGGCAGATGTAGCCGGCCACGCTGCCGTCGGCCGCATGCTCAGGCACGCAGTCCATCTGCACGAATCGTGATTGGCCGCTGCGGTGCACCAGCTCGACCTGGAAGCTGGTGCGTTCGCCCTGCAGTACCCGTTCCAGGCTCGGCAGGGCGTGTTCGAAGGCGGAAATGCCGCTGACATCGCGTGCTGTCCGGCCCAGCAGCTCGGCCAGGCTGAATCCATGCCAGTCCAGGAACGCCTTGTTGGCGAACCGGTAGCGATGCGCGTTGTCGAGCTGGGCGATCAGCGCGGGTACGGCATCCGTCACCTGCTGCAGCTGCGCCTGGCTCTCATTCAGCGCAGTCTGCGCATGAAGCAGCTGGTTGCGCTCATGGGCTTCCTGGCGGGCGCGGCGAATCGCATCCGGCAGGCGCTGCAGGCGCTGCTTGACTACATAGTCGCGCGCGCCACGGGTCAGCGCCTGCACCGCCAGCTCTTCGGTCAGCGTGCCGGAGACGAAGATGAAAGGGGTCTGCGGAGTCCGCTCGCGTGCCAGTGCGAGGGCCGCATCGCCATCGAATCCGGGCAGCACGTGGTCGGCGAGGATCACGTCGAACGCACGGCTGTCGATGGCCTCGATGAACGCGTTGCGGGTCCACAGGCGCTCGGCCTCGAATTCCAGGCCGGCACGCTGCAGCTGTGCGGTGATCAGCTCCGCGTCAAGCGCGCTGTCCTCCAGCATGAGGATGCGCAGGCGCTCGCTGCGGCGCGATCCATCACGCATTGTTGTGCTGCCCCGAGCCATTGGGCCGATGCGGCGGTGGCTGGTTGGTGATGCCCCAGAACATGCCCAGCCCCTGGATGGCGTCGAAAAACTCCTTGAAGTCGACCGGCTTGACCACGAAGGCATTCACGCCCAGCTCGTAGCTGCGAACCAGGTCCTGCTCCTCGCGCGAGGAGGTCAGCATCACCACCGGGGTGCTGCTCAGCTGCCGGTCGCCACGCACCTGCTCCAGTACTTCAAGGCCATTGACCTTGGGCAGCTTCAGGTCCAGCAGCACCACCACCGGGCCGCCGTGCATGGCGCCGGCGAACTTGCCTTCGCAGCGCAGGTAATCCAGCGCTTCGGCGCCGTCACGTACATGGATGACATCGTTCAACAGCTGGCAGCGCGCAAGCGCGGCCATCGTCAGCTCTGCATCCTTGGGGCTGTCCTCTACCAGGAGGATCGGCCGCAGGTCCCTCATGGGTGTTCTCCTGTGAAGCGGGGTAGGGTGAAATGGATCGTGGCGCCCTTGCCGGGCTCGCCCTCGGCCCAGGTACGGCCGCCATGGCGGCCGATGATGCGGCGGACATTGGCCAGGCCGATGCCGGTGCCTTCGAACTCTTCGACGTGGTGCAGGCGCTGGAACACGCCGAACAGCTTGTCCACGTAGCGCATGTCGAAGCCGCAGCCGTTGTCGCGCACGAAGAAGTGGTCTTCGTCGTCGTTTCGCTCGTGACCAACCTCGATCACCGCGTGTTCGCGCTCGCGGGTGAACTTGATCGCGTTGGCCAGCAGGTTCTGCCATACCAGGCGCAGCATCGTCGGATCGGCCTCGACCTCCGGCAGCGGTGCGAGCGTCCACTGCACGTCGCGGCCGGTGTAGTCCAGGGCCAAGCTCCGGCGCACATCTTCGGCCAGCGCGCTCATGTCCAGCCGCACACGCCCCAGCGTGGAGCGCCCCATCTGCGAGAAGCTGAGCAGGTCATCCACCAGTGTTCCGGCGGACTTGGCCGATTCCACGATCGTGTCCAGGAATCGGCGCTCGGTATCGTTCAGGCGCTCGCCCGCCGAGCTGCCCAGCAGCTCGGAATAGCCGACAATGTGACGGAACGGAGCGCGCAGGTCGTGGCTGACCGAATAGGAGAAGGCTTCCAGTTCCTTGTTGCTGCGGAGCAGCTGCTCGTTCAGTTCGGCCATTTCCTCGGCCTTGCGCAACACGATATCGACGATGGCCGTGCGCATCTCGTGTGCCGCGTCGCAGTCAGCGTCGCTCCACGGCAGGCTGCGCTGCTGCACGGTCTCCTTCCAGGCCTCGAACGAGTTGCGCGGGGACAGCGCCACGCCCGGTGCTGCTTCCTTGCGGGGATCGCCACCCCATCGCACGGTGCGCACCACTTCCGGGCGGAACCACATCAGGTAACTGTCATGCAGCTGCGAAATGGACACCGCCAGCAGGCCGCTGGCGACGTCGGCCAGGTGCGCGGCAGGCGACCAGTCGGCTGCCAGGTGATCGGTGCAGTAGGTTTCCTGGCCGGCCTGCTGCGTGGCCAGCCAGTTCGCCAGGGCCAGCACGTCGCTGGCGGAAGGGCACTGGCCAACACGCAGGCAATCGCCCTTGTGCACGATCGCCGCGCCGGCCGCGCCGGTCAGCGACAGCAGGCTGGCCTCGTCCTGGCGCAGCGCGGCCATGAAGTCCTCGTCGCCGGCCATGCGACCCAGTAGCTTGACCAGTATGGAACGACGGGCAACGCGCTCTTCGATCGCACGCGCACGCTCCTTCAACGCAATCTGCAGCGACAGGATCTGGCCCATGAACTCGCAGGCAGTGCGCACGTGGTAGGGCAGGCGGCGTGGCTGCACGGTGTGGCAGGACACCAGGCCCCACAAGCGGCCTTCATGCACCAGCGATACCGACATCGACGCGCCGGTACCCATGTTGCGCATGTAGTGCAGGTGCACCGGCGAGACGCTGCGCAGCACCGCCATGCTCAGGTCGGTGGGCGGCGCGTCGCGTTGATCCTCGGCCCGCATCAGCGGGGCCGGGGTGTAGCTGTTGTCCGCGATCAGGCGTACCCGGTTGCGGCGGTAGAGTTCGCGGGCCTGTGCTGGAATATCCGACTCGGGGAAGCGCAGGTCCAGGTAGGACGGCAACAGGCCGTTGCCATCCTCGGCCACCACGATGCCGTTCCAGCCAGCATCGAACTGGTAGACCAGGGTGCGGTCGAAGCCGGTGAGCCGGCGCATGTGCGCGGCAGCCAGCTGGCAGAGGTCTTCCACGGTGCTGGCCGACTCGATGCCGGCCATCAGCTCGCGGATGGCCGGATACAGCTCTTCCAGCGAGCCGGGCTGGCCCGGAACCGGTGCTTCCAGCTCGACCAGCAGATCGGTGGCGGAACGGTGCACCAGCAGCTGATGCCGGCCGTGGCCGTCCAGATGCACGGCACCGACGTGGGCACTGCTGCCGACCATGGCCTGCTGGAACAACCCCTGGAACGGGGCCAGCACCCCGCCCAGCACCTCGCTGACAGGCTGCATCAATGGCTCGCCAAACTGCTGCAGCAGCCCCGGGTGGCTGATGGCGCGCTCGCGCACCAGCAGGGAGTGCGGCTCAACGACAAGAAGCACGCCGTACGGCTGGATCGCGCCGGGGGTGTGGATCGGTTCGCGCGCGCAGCCGGACAGGGCAGTGTCGTGCGCGGACTCAGCAGAAGGCATCAAGGGCGAGACTCACGATTCGTGGATGGCTGGAAAGCCCAGTGATACATCCGGTATCCATGGATGGTGAAGCAAAAGTGTGCATCCGCATACCACCACGTGTACGTGAAAGGCATTTCATTCAAACCTGAATTCTTCATCTACGCACCGGCGAACGAACTGGAAGGCGTCTGTCGCGGCTACGCAGGCCTGCGCGCGCTCGTCGGCACTTAAAACGAGCGCATCCAATCCGTCGCGCTCGCGTCTCCAGCACTCCGCCACGCCCAGTTCGGACGGGCGCAGGTGACGCGCTCCGTAGCCGGCATGAAGCTGCAACGCCGCGGCCATCTTCAACAGCACGGCGGCACCGAGCGTTGAGCCCTCCGCCACATAGCGCCAGCCCACCGCGGCCGCCTTCGAGAACGCATGCGGCTGCGGTCGCCACGCGTGGGGTACCGGCACGATCGCGCCCAGATCACGAAGGTCCTCTTCGATCAGCGCCAAGCGGGTCGTGCCCGGATCCCACATCCGGTACAGCGGCGCAATGGTGTGGTGGAAGTGCCACTGCACGCGCAGGAAGCCGAGATAGCGCTGGCGCGACGCGAAGATGTGCTGGTGCAATAGATGCTGGTCGAGGCGAGCATGGACCGTTCGCGTGTGTTCCTTCAGCGCGACGCTGAGCGCAACGTGATCAGGCTGTGCTGGCAAGATGGGAGTAGGCATCGGCGCGCAGCCTAGCAGACTCGGGCGTAAAGGCCGGCAGGGGTTTCGCAGTCGGTACATCTGAACTGCACGCCGGCTCGACAACGATTGCCCTACGGTGACTCCACTCTCCATAGATGCCATGCCCGTGAACCTGCAGACCGTGCCCGCGACCCCGTACCGCATGCTCCCTGACAGCTGCCAGTTTGAACTGCTGGATGTGGATGCACTGCAGGATCCTGCCAGTGGCCGCTTGTTGCATCTGTACTCGCTGGTCGCCCGCTGCCTGTCCTGCGAGACGGTCTTCAAGGCAGAAGAAGGGCAGGGCCTGGTCAGCCATACGGCGGCGCGGGTGGTGCGATGCCCCACCGGCTGCGGCCAGCAGGCATTCAAGCCGGCGCTGCTGCGGTCATGGCGCCCGCAGGCCATTGCCCAGGCCTGAGCGGTAGACAATCCTGTCACGTTGTTACAGCAGCCCGGGATTGGCTCGCCAGACCGCGAAGTTGAGTGCCGAAGCAAACGAGATCCAGGCAAGGTAGGGAAGCAGCAGCACCGCTGCGACCGGGCGGATGCGCGCAAACGCGACGATCGTTGCGCACACCAGCACAATCAACACAAGAATGTCAGCGAAGGCGAGGGCGCCCAGCCTCCAGCCGAAGAACAGCCAGCTCCACAGTCCGTTGACGGCCAGTTGCAGCAGATAGAGCACCAATGCCGGTCGTGCGCCTCGCCAGCCACGTTCGCGCCAGGCCAGCCACGCGGCAAGCGCCATCATGGCGTAGAGCAGCGTCCACACCGGACCAAACACGCTGGCCGGTGGCGCCCAGGTGGGAAGGGCGAGGGTGGCATAGAAGCTGGCGGCCGATGTGGATGCCCACGCGCCCAGGGCGGCCACGACGAAGGTGATCGCCACCCATCCCAGAAGTCCGGAAACCTGTGAACTCCGCTTCATACCGTGCAGCTCCGTGATGCGCATGCCAACGCATACGCACAGAGGCCGCGAATGGATGCAGGTTGGGGCGTTCAGTCCGAAGAACTGGCGGTACCCGTTCCCTGGCTCGCTGGCAGCAGCGAAGGCCGTTGATCAAACCACTCGCGTGCCTTGGCCAGATGCCATTGGCGCTGGTCACCGTCCAGTTCGATCCCCGCACCCAGCAGTCCCCACCGAAGATAGAGATCACCGCGTTTGCGCTGTTCGAGCAGATCCAGTCGCGCGCGTACCGACAGGCGATCGTTCTCGGCCTGCAGCCCATCGATGACCAGATGGCCAGGGCGCCAGCGCAGCGTCGCCTGGGCCTGCACCTGGCCGGAGTCCAGCAGGGACAGGGTCCAGCGCGGGTAGTCGGTGCGCTCTGCGAACAGCGCCAGCAACGGTCGTGCATCGCTGAGATCCAGATCCGTGGTGGCGTCCACCTGGAACGGCGACTGCGCATCGATACGACCACGCTTGAAGACCGCGCGGCCTTTCCATGCAGTCGAGCCCTGCGTGCCCGCCACCTGCACGTTGCGCAGCTCGACCGTGGTGCCGGACAGATCGAAATGACGCTGGTTGAAGTCACCACGGCGCAGGGTTGCGTTCACGTCGACGTCGCCGCCCATGTCCAGCCCCGCCACCTTGGCACTGGCGTTGCGCCCCAGCAGCCGGGCCGTGCCATGGCCGACGCGCCCGTCGGTGTCGAGGGTCGCGTCACCGCTCAGGGTGCCAGTGCCACGGAGCAATCGCACCTGTGGCGAGCCAAGGTAGCGGTTGTAGGCGGTCAGATCAGGAATGGTTGCTTCCTTGAAGCGCAGCTGGGCGCGGACACCTTTACGCAGTTCCTGCAGGCGGCCATCGCCGGTCAGGTCGAGGGCCAGATCACGGCCGTCGAACAGGCGCACGTCCTTGGCATCGGTTGGCCGCGCAGTGAATCGCGGCAAGCGGACGGCCAGCTGTGCCTGATTGGGGCTGCCGGCCTTCAACTCGCCATGGGCGCTGGCCGTTCCCGCCAGGCGGACGCCGGCGACTTCGGCGACGGCCTCGGCGGCGGGGATGTCCACGGTGCTGCCTTCGATCAGCTCGCCGTTGCGAAGCTGCAGGTCCGCCTTCAGCGTGCCGCCACCATCCAGCTGCAGCCATGGCTTGCGCACGAACAGGGCAGGGATCCAGTTGAGCGAGGTGAATGTCCATTCGCCGCGCACGGTGCCCGAGCTGCGTTCCAGCAACCGGGCAGGCGCCTGGAACGGGATGTCGCGCCCGCTGATGTGCAGATCCGCATCCACTTCGCTACCCGAGCCGCGACGCATGGGCAGGCGTGCCTGCAGGCGCAGGTCGTTGGCCACGTTGAGCTGCAGGGCCAGCAGGCCGCGATCCGGGGCACCGTCGCCCAGGTGGAGCGGCACCTGCCAGAGCGCGTGGTCGCCGGGCTGGAGCTGACCGTCGATCATGTGGAGCGTCAGCTGGAGGCGTCCAGGCACCGGAGCACTGGAAATCTTCGGCGTGGCGACATCAGTGTCCATCCGCAGGCCCTGGCTGCGGGCATCGACCTCGAGCTGGGCATGCAGAAGTTTCAGCTTGGCCAGGCCGGGCGCCTGGTCCCGATAGTGGCGCGGATAGCTGAAGCGCGCAGTGAGATCCATGTCGCCCAGCAGCTGCACACCGTCAAAGCTGGTGTCCGCATCGCTGAACGCAACCTCGGATTCGAACAGTTCGGATGGGCCGCCACGCAGCTGCTTCAGGAACCCCACGGTACCCTGGCCCTTGCCGATGATCAGCAGCTTGCCGAAGCGTGCGCTGCGGATGCTGTCGCTGTGGATGGCGTTGAAACGCAAGGTCCAGCCCTGGTCGCTGCGCGGCGGTGAAGGGATGGCCTCTTCGACGCGGCTGATCTCGGCGGAAACTCCGGTGGCCTGCAGCCTTGGCACCCGCACCTCGCGCTGGAACAGGGGCAGCACCGCCAATCGGGCGCTGGCGCGGTCTGCATGCAACACGTAGACGGTGTGGTTCACGTGGCCGCGCATGTGCACGTTCCAGGCAATGACGTGGCCGGGCAGCACGGTAATGGCCGGCCCGGTGGTCATCACGAACTTCTGCGGCTTGCGGTTGGTGACCTGGTCGAACAGAGGGGTGTTGAGGAAGATGTTGCCGGCCAGCAGGTACAGCAGGTAGATGCCAAGCAGGAGGTAGCCAGCCACGCGCCATCGTTGGAAGCGGTGTGGGATGCGCGCGGAAACAGGGGGCATTTACTGCTCAAAAGGTTGGAATTTCCTCAACTATTACGGAGCGGATGGCGGTGGCGCGTGAAGCAGCTACGGGGCCGGAGCTCGATTCTGGTAGTGTCCGGCCTGGTCACGACCACAGATCTGCAGGAGACGCATGGAGATCCGGCCCGCCCGTGCAGGCGATTTCGAGGTGATGTGGGGCATGTTCAAGGAAGCCATTGCGATGCAGGATGCGCTGCCCTTTGCCGGCTCTTTCGCCGTCGAGACGTTTCGCGCGCATTGGTTCCAGGTCCAGGCACCTCATGTGGCTGTGCTGGAGGGCCGGGTGGTGGGCATGTACAAGATGGGCCCGAACTTCCCTGATCTAGGGGCGCACGTGGCCAGCGCCACGTATGTGGTGGATGCGCCGGAACAAGGGCAAGGCGTGGGCCGGGCGCTGGTGGAACACAGCCTGGAGCGGGCGAGGGCGGAAGGATTCCTGGCCATGCAGTTCAATTACGTAGTCAGTACCAACGGCCCGGCCGTGGCGCTGTACCGGAAGCTGGGGTTCGATGTGGTCGGGACGTTACCGAAGGCGTTCCGGCATGGGACGCTGGGCTTGGTGGATGTCTTTGTGATGCACAGGTTCCTGTGATTGCCCAGCCGCAGCTAACGCAATAGGCAGATCAAGGTGCTCGGGAGCGAGCTGTGGCATTGGAGTTGGGCTGAGCGACTCCCAGCTCTTGATCAAGAATGAAAGTAGCTCGACGACCTGTCTCGGCCTTTCGCGGGATGCGAGGAGCACAGTGGCGACGATGTAGAGGCAACAGGCCATTGCGATCGGCGCCCATAGCAACACCACGCCTTCCTGCCTAATGAGATTGGCCGCAGCCAAAGCACTGCCCGCCAATGCGGGGGCCAAGCCCAGCCGGCGGAGATCGCCCGAGAAGAGACCAACCCGCTGCTCAAGCATGTCCCAGTGCCACTTGTACTGTGTCAGTGCGTATTCGACAAGGTGCTTTGGAAAGGCGCGAAGCAACTGGATCTGCTTCCAATCTTGAATCGTGTCGCGGCGCATCCTCCGGAGCATTGCAGGAGTGGGATCCTTGCGCGCTCTTCGGTTGGCGATAACCGCATTGACGAGTGAGGATAGGATGTACGCAACAACGAGTACGAATCCTGTAAAGAAACCGGATTGAAGGTAGGGCTCCGCCGGCTCCTGCAAAGATGTAGCTGCAGTCACAACTGCCGAGGCGGCAGTGATCACGAGCACGCCAACATATGCGATCAGAAGGCTGCGTTCTAAGAGGTATGGCCAGGTCGCTGTAGTGCTGGGCAACGAGAGCGGCTTCTCGCTTGTCAGCTCGTTGAGAATTCCCAGAATTTCGGCAAGGCATTGCTCATCGTGTTGCTGGTTTGTCATGTCCGGTGGCAGGTGAAGACGGTTCACTTTGATATCGACGGTAAGAGATGGCGCTGAAGGTCGTCCTACGCAGAGGCTTCTCAGAGAGGTCTTGAGGAGACACAAAGCTGAAGTGGTGGCTGCCAACCCACTGGTTCGGCCCAGTCCTATGGAAACATAATATACATACCGCCGTTGTCGGCAGCGCTAACCGCCTGAATTTGGGTGGTTTTTGCGTTTGCGAGGCCTGGCATCGACAGCGCTACCAGCGCGACGACCGCAGCCGCCGCGCCCATTCGGTCCAGCATCAGCCGCCATAGCGCCCGTTCGGTGGCCGTCGTCGCCCTCTCGGCATGGATCATCGCGATCCACGTGGGGCCATCAAGCTTCGCCAACGCGCAAATTTGCGCAATTCGCTCATCGGACAGCGGCTTTTCGCCCGCGCGCGCCTTCGATAGAAGCTGGCGCTGAATCCCCAGCCTTGCCGCCAAAGCGTTGTCAGACGGGATTCCCGTGCGTTCGCGGGCGGCGTCGAGCAGTTCACCTACGGCGGTCATGGTGTCCTCTTGGTTGACAACGTGTGGTCCATTTAGATTACATGTTCCGCGTGGTCCGAATGGACCACACCCGCCACCGGCACCCCAAGGCCGTTGGCGGGCTCCCTTGGGGCGGGGCTTGGGGACGGGGTAGGGCAATGGATGCGCTTATCGGGGTCGTTCTTGCTGGCTGCATTGCGGCCGTGTCCTTCGGGCTGGCGCTGATTCCGCGCCGCCTGTCTGTCGCACTGGCTGCGACTCGATCCAATCCGGCCGCTGAGGCTGCCGTCATCGCCCAGGCACTGGCCGAGGTGCGCCGATGATCCCGGCCGCGCCCACCTTCATCACTGCACCGGTCGTCCAGATGGCAGGCGATCCGCTCCATCTGTTCCTTCGCGTCAACGGGATCGCATTCGGCGTGTTCGTTCTCTGCGCCTGCCTCGTCATGTGGATTGCCGACGACCGGGAGGCCGGGCGATGAACGATTTCAAGTTCTGGGCCCCGATTGTGGCGGGCTGGATTGTCGTCATCGTTTTCATTGGATGGTCAATGGGCATGGAAAGGCGCAAGAAATGAGCACCTTCCTCGACCGTCTGTACCGCTGGTTCTTTCGTCTGCCCGCGTGCACTCCGGGTCACTGCTACTGCCGACGCACCTGCATCTGCTTGCTTCAGGAGTCGAAAGAATGAGCGCCGTCCAGCAGCTCCGATGCGCCTTCTGCGGCAACGTCGCCACCTATCTGTTCAAGGGTGGCTGCTGCTTTGAATGCACCGAGTCGGACGGCCGCATTGAAATTCCACCGACTCCCGTTGATCCGCGCTCGCCAGAGTTGCGGGCATTCGACCTGTCCGTCGCTATGGACAGGGCAGGGCAGCGCAGCGTGGAAATCGCCAACGAAGATATGCGCCGTTCGCAGCGCGCTTCTGGCACGCCCCTGCAAGAGTATTTCCGTGTCGGGGAACTGCTTAAGGGCGACGGCCGCGTAGCGGCCGACGCCCTTGGGCTTGTCTATTACAAAACAAGTGACACGCCGGTTCGGCTGGGCCGCGTCACCATTGAAATCGACCCGCTATTGGCGCGGGCGCAGCGGCTGCGAAAGACCGTCATCACCGGAGCACGGCTTCATGACCAAGAAGCGCAAAAAGGTTCGCGCCGTGGCGCGTGGTATTTCCTCACGCTCACCTACCGAGACGGAAGCGATAGCAGCCCTCGTGACGTTAGCGAACTACTTAAACGCATGCGCGGCTACTTCAAGCGCACTCGAGATCGGCGAGCACGGTGGCACGGTGAAGTGTTCCGTTACGTCTGGGTCGGCGAACTTACTCAGCGACTCCGTCCGCACTATCACGTGATGGTGTGGGTGCCGAAGGGCATGTATTTCGGCAAGGTCGATCAGCGTGGCTGGTGGCCGCATGGATCCAGCCAGATCGAGAAAGCTCGCAACTGTGTTGGCTACCTCGCCAAGTATGCGAGCAAGTTCACAAGCGTCGTGGCAGGTGCATTTCCGAAGGGTTTCCGCACTAGCGGCGTTGGCGGGCTCAACGATGAGTCCAGGCGCGAACTGCGTTGGTGGAAAGCACCGAAAGAGGCCCGCGAGGCACTCGGCGGTGATGCAGACATCCGCAAAACGAAAGGCGGGTGGTTCGACAAACTTACCGGGGAGTTCTGGCCGTCCCCGTGGAAAGTCACATTCGCATTCGGCCGGACTATCGCTTGGAAGGTAATCCCACTATGAAAGTTCAGATCATGACCGAGCAGGTCGAAACCCGCTCGTTCCCGGCTCGTGACGGCAAGGCCGCAACCAACTTCCGCGAGCAGAAAGCCGCCGTGATTCGTGACGGAGATTTCCCGCTGCCGTTCAAGCTCACGCTTGATGATGACCAGCAGCCCTACAGGGTCGGCACCTACGACCTGTGCCCGACATCGTTGCAGTCCAGCAAGTACGGCGGTCTTGAATTCGGGCGCCGCATTCGCCTGCTGACGCCGTCGCCCGCACCGGGCTCGGTCGCGGCGAAGGCCTAAGCCATGTCCGATCCGGCACCACTCTACGTCGTCGGTTGCTCTGCTGAGAACGTGCAGCAAGACGGCACATGTTCGGTTCCGGTTTGGATGCCTTACCACCAGCCAGTTCTTCCACCCCTGGACTTGGCTGATGGAACCCTTGTCGCATTCGCCATTGTGGGCGCATGGGCAATCGGGTTGAAAGCGCGTCTCGCATTCCGCGCGGCTCGCCTAGGGGTCTACTGAAATGACGAGGAAAATCACTATGAAGTACATGAATCGCCTGCGCCGCTTCGGCGCCTCCGTCCCGGCCAAGATTTCTGCTGGCGCCGCCACCGTGCTGGCATCCGGTGCCGCTTTCGCTTCCAGTGGCTCATCCCCCGGCGCTGCCATTGCAACGGCTATCAGCGGCGGTGATGCCGATATGAAGCTGATCATCGGCGCGTGCGCCGTTCTGCTCGGCATCTTGGTCGTGTGGGCATACACCAAGCGGGCCGCGAAGTAACGTCGCGCAGTGTAGAGCAGGGGGCGCGCGGAAACGTTCGCCCCCTTTTTCTTGGGAGAAGGGATCATGGGCTACTTCGTCATCGTGGCTATCTGTGGGGCGTGCTGGCTCGCGTTCGAGGGCATGTGATGAGGCGCATTCTGCTGTTCCTGTTCGTGCTTGTGCCATCGCTGGCTTACGCCATCGATCAAGGCGAAGCGACTGAGCAAGCCATCAGCAACATTCGGCAGTCCTGTAGTGGCGCTGTTGCTGGTGCGACTATTGATTCAGGCACCATAGGGCTGATCGTAGGCCCGGGTAGCGTCAACGCGTTTGGCAACTGCCATTTTCCGAACGGCGGATTTCAGGGCCGTCATAGTTCCACGGTCGCGTTCGATCAGTCCTGCCAAGCTCGAGGCACAAAGACCACGCCGTTCTTTCCTCCATCTGGCTCCGTCTCATGCAGTCGGGGCTGTGAGGTCAAGTACGCAGACAACGGCGACGACACGACGTCTTATTGGAGCACCGGCCAAAGCTGCAATGAAAAGCCGGATTGCACCAAGCAGGGCAGCAACATGATCTGGAATGGTGCGCTGAAGGTTTGCCAACCCGTGGAGCCTGAGTGCCCGGAAGGCAAGGTTAAGGTCGGGAACGCATGTGCTGATGAGAAGCCTTGCCCTGATGGCATGGCGTTGGTAAACGGCTCCTGCAAGAAGAAGGACGAAGAGTGTCCAGCGGGCATGATCCGCAGCCCGCTTGGCACCTGCATCCCAGGTGACGGGCAGTGCGCTAAGGGTGAAGTGCGCGGGCCTGATGGCACCTGCAAGAAGGACAAGAACAACGACGGCCAGCCAGACAGCGATGATCCAGAGAGCTTTTCTGGTGGCGACACATGCGAATCTCCGCCGTCCTGTAGCGGGTCGCCCATCATGTGTGGTCAGGCACGGATTCAGTGGCGAATTGACTGCAACACCCGGCGCAACAACAACATCAGCGGCGGCCATTGTTCCCAAGCCGGTACGCCCACCTGTACAGGCGAGAAGTGCAACGCCATGGAGTACACGCAGCTTCTGATGCAGTGGCGCTCCGCCTGCGCGATTGAGAAGCTTGCCTCCAAGCAAGACACCCCCGGCCAAGGCGGAACAAACGGCGATGCCAACGGCAACGGAGTTGCAGATGCGCTTGAGGGGCAGGGGACACCAGCTAGCACCGGTGACGTTGCAGCCGATGTAGCGAGCGCCAAGAAGTGGGGAATCGGGCTTTCCACTGATCGCCTGGACACCAGCAACATGTTTGGCGGTGGGGGAAGCTGCCCGGAGCCGCCGTCGATCACCATCATGGGAAAGACCGTTTCCGCTGCCGATATGCCCTATTTCTGCAAGGTCGCCGCGATACTTCGCGCGTTGATCCTGATATTCGGCGCCTATACCGCTATTCGAATTCTCATGGGAGCATCCTTCTAATGGGCATGGTCTGGGACTGGATCACAGGTGGCGTAACGCACCTTCTTGGCAAGACGCGCGAGGTCGCCGCAGGCCTCATTGGCAAAGCGCTTGCAACCTTTGGACTCACGACTGTTACCTTCAATGCCCTGCTGCCGAATCTCAAACAGTTCGTTATGCAGTTCGTTGGTGGAATCGATGGGCCCGCGTGGCAGATGCTGTCGTACTTGGGTGTGGGGGTGGCGTTCTCAATGATCTTCTCTGCACTGACAGTTCGTTTCGCGTGGAAGATATTTGTCGTACCGAAGTCCGTTGCCGATCAACTTGGAGGCGGCTCATGATCTACTGGTATACGGGTCAGCCTGGGCACGGCAAAACGCTGCACGCCATTGAGCGACTGCTGGAATTTAAGGATCAAGGGCGCATCGTCTACGCCTGCAATATCCGCGAGTTCGACTACGAAAAAACCGGCGTTCTGGAGATGACTCCCGAACAGTTCCGTGACTGGCCCAGCTTCCTTCCTGATGGTGCCGTGGCGTTGGTCGATGAGGCATACGAACACGGCATGCTCCCCAAGCGTGCGCCGGGCGCCAAGGTTCCGCATCATGTTGAGCAGCTGGCGAAGCATCGTCATCGTGGTTTGGACTTCATCTTTGTCAGTCAGTCGCCAGATAAGCAGTGCGACCAGTTCGTGCACGACTTGATTGAGCGTCATATCCATGTGCGGCGTAGGTTTGGAACCAAGTTTGTCCACCTGCGGGAGTTCGACCGGTTCGAGTCCAGCGCTGAGAAAGCTACACCGCTGGTCATTCGCCGTAAGAAGCTGCCAAAGCGGCCGATGGGGACGTACAAGTCCACTGAGCTTGATACAACCCAGCGCCGCATTCCGTGGTACGTGATCGCATTGCCCGTCTTGATTGCCCTGGGCATCTTCATGCTCTATCAGGCGTTCTGGCGGATCGACAAGCGCGGGGTGAATGCGGACGGCGCTCATCTACCCACCCCGAATGGCGCAACTGTGCCGCGCGACGGAGCGTTAGCGACGGCGGGCGGCACAGGTGGCGCCCGTGCCCATCAGCCGCTGAAGGAATATGTAGATGGATATCTGCCACGCGTGCCGTCGCAGCCGTGGAGCGCTCCTATCTACGACGACAAGCTAAGTCTTCCAAGTGAGCCGCCTCGGCTCTTTTGCATGTCCTCATTGGGCGGAAAGAACGGTCTCGGTCAGTACGATGAGCCAAGCTGCAACTGCGTAACGGAGCAGGGCACGCGCTACGACCTTGATGAGGCTACGTGTCGCTACATTGCGCGGCGCGGCCAGTACGAGCCTTATCTTCCTCGCAGGGAGGACCGATTCGTTGATGCACAGACGCAGATGAATCGGGCTGTTCGGGAGATCAATGAGCGCGAAATTCAAGGCACCAACATCGGCCGTGGGAACCGTGCGATGGGGAGCTTCCCGGAGTCACCGCCGATTCCGACAAGCACTTACATGACGACTCCAGCCGGGGAGAACCGGCTATGACCAGTGGCGGGCGCGAACTACTGAAGTGGCTAGCACTGGTATTGATGACCGGTGACCACGTCGTGACCATCTTTCATTTGGGCTACGTTCCGGTGCTGTCGGAGCTTGGCAGGGTTGCCTTCCCAGTGTTCGCGCTGGTCATGGCGTTCAATCTGGCGCAGTCGGGTGCAGATGTAGCGAAGTCCGCAACCCGCTTGGCCGCGTGGGGTGTCGCGGCGACGCCTGTCGCTGCAATGGCATTCGGCCAACTGCTGCCGCTTAATGTCCTACTGACCTTCGCTGCGGCTGCTGGATGCGTATGGGCGGCAGAGCGTCGCTGCTGGCCGCTGGTGGCACTGCTCGCCGTGGTAGCCCCTGTGTGGTTGGATTACGCGTGGCCGGGGGTGTG
>Ga0209132_1000160_pt1 | contig 30681 bp, 34 predicted proteins | sample UppTromiDAQMD023_FD_185835 | JGI IMG/M metagenome (GOLD analysis project Ga0209132, IMG submission 185835) | Upper troposphere microbial communities from Maryland, USA - DAQMD-023 (SPAdes) (version 2) | ecosystem: Environmental > Air > Outdoor Air > Unclassified | place: USA: Maryland, Virginia...
TGCAGGGCTATCAACATGGCTTCACTCCCTGGGTGGATTGCAAGGACTCTATCAACTCCTTTAGAACGGCTCGGGCCATGAAGAGTGGATAGCGTTTAGAGTCTATGCAATCGTCCGGGATGCGACAGCTACTGAACGAATGCACAGGCGTCATCGCTTTGGAAGGCGCCAGCGAGCAAGCCTACGCATTGCTGTGCAGCTTGTTCCAGTACCGCCCCCCCCCGCATGGTCCACGCGGTGGAGGGCATGTTTCACGTGCCGTCTCCTGTTGCAGGTGACAGACACTGGCCCCCATCAGGCATCAAGTGCCTATCTGGGGTTTGAAAAAGCGACTTTCGTCGCTGCAAAGTGCTTGTTCACCCGAGGGCACGGCAGCTACCGTATCTACCACCAGCAGCACGCTGGCAGGCCGAAGACTTGCCTAACCCCCCTCTTCCGAGGTGTGGCTTGGGTAAGCCATCGTTGCCAAGTCGCATGCTGACCGGGCGTCAATCCTACACGAAGAGCGAGACGCGCCCAAAGCAACTGTCTCTGTTGCGTCGTTCCAGCCCGTGGATAGTTTGTGTGCAGATAGCGATGGGCGTTTTCAACGTCGGCGTGGAGACTGCGTCCCGCGCCTGCTCTAGAGTTCTATGGAGCGATCTTGACGGACTGACAGCATTCGATGGTGATCATGTGCCCGCTCGGACAACACGGAGGATAGATGGCAACGCTACCGTATACCTTTTACCCACTTGGGCCTGATGAGCCTGCCGGTGTGTTCTCCTGGGGCAAGGCCCCTCAACTCACGGAGAGTGACGCCTTGGCGGGTGTCGCCCGTCTGGGCGGTCAAAGGACACCAAACTACTGCCAGGCCTATCTTTGGAGCGCGGGAGAATTGCTGCAAACCGCGATGAACAAGAGGCTGCTTGACCATCACGCATTGCCCATTTTTTACCTTCAGCGTCACGCGGCAGAGCTCCTGCTCAAGGCGCCGCTCTCGCTTGCAGTCGAAGTGCAGAAGCATCGTGAGAGGCTGGGCATTCCGGCTTCTCGCTTTCCAACCCCAGGCCAGGCCAAGCGTGTTCATAGTTCTCACAACCTCATGCTCCTCCTGAAAGATCTCGGCGCTATGCTCAGAGACATGCAGGTAGGCGTCATCCCGCAGCCTCTGAGCGAGGCCGTGCATCAGATCGTTGCCATTGAAAAACATGCCACCTGGGCGCGATATGAATACAGCATCCAAAATGACAGGCTCGTACATCACATGGCTGATGAGGTCGTCGTCCCCTTGAGGGCGATCCAAGGGCTTTTGTGCCGTGCAAATGACTCGCTAGGAGCCCTGTGGCCGTCTACTACGGGGCTTGTGATGAGTAGGCTTAGCGAGATGCTTGAGTCCGCGCTACGGAGTGCAGGGGAGATCGCTTGAGCAGTTGATGCCGCTGGCGCTGATGTTCGGCGAACGAGCATCCATTGGCCGATCTGTCATGCGACTGGCATGGGTCTCGCGTGGACCCACCTCGGTGCAGTAGCAGTGAGCCCTAGTGCATCCACTGTTCGCGAGGCCTTGTAGGGGTAGGTCGGAGCGAGGGTAGGTTCGCCGTAGACGGCCTTCATTCGGCCTCGAAGACCTCACGTGCAACCAGCGTGCGTTCCAGCACGATCATGCGTTTTCCGACACTCTTTCCCTGCGTCCGCTCGACTAGCCAGCATGGCTTTTTCAGCCAAGGCTCGTCCCTGGAAATCGTTCGCACCTCGTTGCCGGACTTCGTGAAGATGTAGAGCTTGCCTCTTTCAATGATCATGTTGGGGCTCGTTCAAGTTTTCTGGCAGCGGTCTGCAGGCCGGCAAAGATGGGTTCGGCCACATGCTCCGGGAAATCCGAGGGCAGCTGCGCCCTCATCTCTCGGATCACCCGGGGTGTGGGTCCCTGCATAGGCTGTCGATGAATGCTGCCCGGCGTATTGGAACCTCCAGCGAGAAACAGTGCAACGCCCTGTCGCCGCTACGTCAGCGTTGATAGCTGGATGAGAGATCTAGTCCAGCGCCTTGAAGAGGGGCGTCGGCTATCGCCAACCCTTGATGTTGGACCGTGACTCCTCGACCAAGAGAGCGTGGCTTGAAGGGAATCGTGAAGGCTGCAATTCCACCGTCACCCCCATGTGAAGCCGCAGGAGCCGCGCGCGATCCAACTCCGCCTCTGCCTGCATTGCATCAAGCGGAGGGCCTTGAAAACCTCCCATCGGGTCGTCTCGGTGAGAGGAACCAGCGGTGGGCCGGAACGGCCGAGAAGCGGCGTGCTGCCCACAAATGTCATGCTCCCTTTGCCTTGTGACCGGGGCCAGCAAGGAGGCTTGGCCATTTTCAACAGAGACGCTGAACAGCACGGTCCCAGCAACAGTCATGACCTGGCCTTCCCAGGCGGATGGTTCGAGAGCGGGAATAGCCGCAGCCTGGCTGCTCGGACTGGCCAGGTGGGCCTCGATCTTGCGGATAAGTTCCTGCGTGGACGGAACGAGTGGTAAGCGGCGCAGATAGGCCGCTGTCTCCTCTAAGAGGGCTAGTGAGGGATCTGTCGAGGACGTGGCTTGCATCACTGGGCAAAAACTACTGCAGACCAGCAAGGAGATCCAGATGCTGGACGGGCGCCTGGAGGTTACCGGGATAGAAGATGAATCGTGCTCAGCTCTAGGCCCTCGCTTCCAACACGGCGGGTTCATCACAGGAGCGGCCGAGAGTAGCAACGACGGGTGGTAGGACGCTGGCGTTCCGGGTACTCGAAAAGAGAGCCCTTTCCTGTTTACCGAGATGAACTAGGCATCGGTACCAGGAATCGTCTGCTGGCTTCGGCGCTGTTTCTCGACATTCTTTGACTGCTCTTTTGCTCTTCGTGCATCCATCGCGCTGCCCCAATTCTTAACGAGTTCGAGCATCACCGCTGCGTCGATTTCCACCTTCCGGCCCTTCAACTTTGAGGGAGGAAGCTTCTCAAGCTCGGCTAGCTCGCGGCGCTTTTTCGAATCCAATGACTCCACCACGCTTTGCACTGACGTGATGATGCCCCCAGCAATTTTGCGGGGAGGAAACCACTCACGAATTGCCGCAGGCCGGATCTTGGTCTTTCCTTTGGCCTGCTCTTCTTCCAGGGTCTTGCGCAGGAATTCCAGAGCACCGTCGCCGCGCTCGCGCAAGACCTCGATGGCCGTGGTAGCCGATACCTTATCTGTGTTGACCATCCGCTGAATCTCAGCCGGGGCCTCGGCCAGCACCAGCATGCCCTGCACATGCGACAGTTCCTTGTTACGTCGCTTCGCGATCTCTTCTTCGGTGGCGCCCAAGTGGACCAGCTTGAGATAGTTGCGAGCGATGCCCACAGGTGTGAGCTTGAGCCCACTTTGGCTGTCCAGCTGGCAGTTCACCCGATCGACATCGTTGCCCCGGAAAGGGATGCACACGAGAAACGGGACGGATGCGCCGCGCGAGATCGCAAGCATGGCACCCCGTGCGCGCTGATGGCCTTCGACAATGAAGAACTTCCCCGTGCCGGCGTCGATGCGGACCACCAGGTGCGGCACGAACCGCCCTTCGGCGTACGCCTCAGCGAACTCCTCGATCTTGGCGACCACACGAGGATCGTCATACTCCCGCTGATTGAAGCCTGGTTCTTCCAAGAGCAGGTGCGGCGGGATTTTGAAGACATCGTCCTTCTTCACGCCCGTCTGCTCCGAATGCGAGGCCTGGGCCTTGAAAGACCTGTGGATGGTTGGGGTTGCGGCTGTCGCCATAAAGCTCCTCATACAGCCCACGAGAGCTGTTGACTGTAAATGCAATCCTACTACAACAATTGCCTAAGTCAATATTTGGATAACAATTAATTGCCAATCTGCAACAATTAAATTGCAAAAATAGTCAATGTATTCAGCACGTTAGCGATGCGGCATTGAGCGTGTGGTTGTTTAGGGGAGTTGCACCGCCTTCTGGTAGAAGCGTAACAGCGATAGCGTATTACGGGAGATCTGCCAGGCGGCGCCCCGCTCGCACATTCGTCTACCCACTAGCGGGATTGCTTGTAATCAAGGAGCGGTCCGAAGACACCGTCCCAGCTAAGGGTCTTCCACGTCAGGAGCCAGTGACGCCCCTGAAATGCATGGGACAACAGAGGCCACCGTTTAAGGTGAACTGGCAGGGAGGCGCCCACAGAGGTCTTGAAGGTCGATGGCAAATGTCGGATGTAGACCCCTGCAGCCTTCACATGGGGATGAGGGTATCGCTGTGCCTGTTGCTGGCCAGTGCATTCCCAGTGATCGGATAGTAGCGGTATCGCCATAAGTTGTCTTTCAGTTGTGCTTCTGTATGTCCTCTGTCGCCTTTCAGCAGCACGCAATCCCTCTGATAGAGAGCCCAGGTTGCCACTCATCTCTCAGTCGCTGCTCAGTCACAAACGCCCCTTTCTGTTAAGCCTTCCGTGCAGGCGTACTTGGAGCTGGACTTTACGCGCTCTAAACCTGCCACTGCAGCTGGAAGGCATGGGTCAGTGCCTGCATCTGGGTGACTCAGCTGGTGCATCGCATGCGTCTCGGTAGCCATGCCAAAGGCCCACCCGTTGTCTGCTACAGCATTGAAGTCCTCGCTGTTGCACGCTGCAGTTCGCAGCATTGTCTGAGCGATGGGGACTCGTCCGGAATTTGACCTGTGGATAACTTTAAAGGTCCCAACGGGATGTTTTCCGAAGGATTGCATAAATACAGATACTGAAGCTGCAAGGTTCCCACATGATCGCCGGCTTTACTCGGTGTCTCGCTTGGGAACAATCCGCCCGTCATGGATCGCCTCGACGAATGCCTCACTGATGATGTGAACCAGGCGCGTGCCGTTTGGCTGCACCTCATACAGCACCCCTCCTTCCACGCAGAACGTCCGGTTGTTCTTGCGACCGATGTAATGGCGCCCTTCCATGGCTTCAAGCTTATTTGCCAAAAATTCGGAAATTTTGGTAGTTTTCTCAATTTCTTCGGATTTTCTCGCTGAGTATCCAAAATCCCTTCCTGATCCGATGAGCTTTCGCAGATAGGCGAATATCTCCCTCGCAGGAAGCTCCTCAACGTACTTTCTAGCGGTCAGCATGATGTCGGAAAGACGCTGTTGGGCATCTTTCGCCGCTCGCATCAGGGCGAGAACACCAAATGCACTGACACCTTTCTCACAGAGCCAGGCAAGTTCCTTCGGAAGAAGTGCGTTACCCACTTTGACGAAGGCGGAGCGCCCAGCCTTGGTGGACTCAGCCGGAGAGCTTGGAGACTTAGGTGGTTCGACTTGTTTAGTCCTAAGAGGGTGGCCAGTCCGATCTTGTGCACTCGCAATAGGCTTTCCCTCCTGATCGACCAAATTCAAGGCCAGCAGAAAGCTTCGAGTTGGTGTTATAGGAGATGTCGAGCCACGGTTTCCAAAGAATGCTCTACGCTCGCGCTCAATGAAACCGTTGCCTTCGAGCCATTTGACAGCTCTATGCACCGAGTCTATGGATTTCCCAGATTCTTCAGCAATGGTGGCCCGAGAGGCAAAGATCCCCGTGTATGGGCTCTTCAGGTCAATCTTTTGAACTATGCGCAGTACGATGCGCAGGAATCCATCTGGCATTGCATGGAAGGCCGATGTATGCGGCAGAGCCGTGCAAGCCCTGGTGATCAGGTACGGGAAGTTTGTAGGTGCGAGCGTTTCCATCGCAGTCTCCGAATAAGGACACGATTCCTTGACGGAGCTGGAGGAACGACTTACTATTGAATCCGTGGTCTGGATTTTTTCCGATTGGCGTCGGTAGAAGTCAGGTTCCGTCACAGCACCCGTCTAACGAGTGCAGAAACCCCGGTAGTTGGCGCTTCCGGGGTTTTTTATTGCCTGTGCTAAGTCATGGGCCTAATCTCCAAAACGTGGACTCCAGAAACGCCGAACCCCGCTCGGTGGCGGGGTTCGGTTGGGGGAAGTGCGGAAGCTGATGGTGGTAGGTGGGGCATTCTCGCCCTCGTTGTCGGTTCATACGTATGAACCATCAACGTCGGTAAGGTGCAAGTGCCCCCCGGGCCATGGTTCATACGTATGAACTGGGCTCCTGCGCAGCTGTAGGCGAACCCCGGTGGCGGGGAGCCAGATTCATACGTATGAACTGGAAGCTTCCTGGTGGTCTTCGGCACATGTTGTGTTCTTAGAGTGCGCCTTCCCCAGATAGCCGAGGAAGTCTCGTCACTCTCCGAACTTGCCGCGTTCAGGACGAAGGTCGCGCACCTCGAACCGGAATCAGATTCAGGTTCGAACTCATTTCCAAAGGCCTGCTCATAAGGCAATTGCGCGGACGAGCAATTCATACGTATGAACTGCGACGAGAGCCAGCCATGAGGCAGGAAGCCGCCGTCAACAACGGTGCTCGAACCGCTTGTGTAATCTTCAGCTGCTTGAGCTGCGGAGCGTTCGGACTGGGGTGGGCAAAGGGTTGCCTGGCCGGACGACTCGATGCGCGATCCAACCTCCGGTTCATACGTATGAACTGGACGGCGCTTGCCACCCGAGTTCATACGTATGAACTGCGACGGGAGCCAGTCATCAGGCATGTAGCCGCCGACAACAACAGTGCTCGAACCGCTTGTGTAATCTCCAGCTGTTTGGGCTTCGGACCGTTCGGAGCGGCGTCGGGAATGAGCCCTCCGCTGGCCGGAAGCCTCGGCGGGCGATCCCCTCCCAAGTTCATACGTATGAACTGGACGGTCCTTGCCATCCGAGTTCATACGTATGAACTGCACCACGTCGAACAAGGCAGACTCGCGTGGGAGCACGTCCCACCCATCATCAAGTGGATGTAAGCGAAATCCAGAAAAAAGGACTCGATCCGGGCCCGCAAAGAAGGTGCGAGCAACGGGTGAGCTGCCGACCACGGCCGGAGGCAGTGAAGGCCGGCAGGCTTCATCCAGTTCATACGTATGAACCGGGAACCAAGAGTGGTGCCAGTTCATACGTATGAACCACTCCCGGAATGGAGTGGTTGAAAGACAGCAAGCCACACCTTGAGGGTGCGGCTTGGCAGGGGTGAGGCGGCTGGACACGCGCATAACAGAGGATCTACTCAGGCGCGTCGCCTGGAGGAGTCGCGCCGGTAGGACCTCCATCTGGCAGATCCTTAGGGTCCAGATATTGCTTCAACAAGCTTTCAATAGCTTGGTTGAACTCTGCAACCCGGGATGTGTCAGGGATCTGGATGGCCATCTCCACCTGACCATTCTTTCGCTGCCGATAGTGTCCAACGGAGAAGCGGCGCTGAAACATCACCGTGTTGCTATCGTTGCGCTTACGGCCCTGTCGTCCGAGCTTTGCAAGAGCGTCATCAACCTGTTCCTTGAGCCACTTGATCGTTTGCTCATTCGTAAGGAACTTGTTCGCGAGGTTTGCCGCAACCGAAACGCCTGCTTGGGCTTGAAGACGTGACAAATGATAAGCAACGTTGGCCGAGAACCGCTGGGGGGTCGCTTTCACAAGCGAAAGCACATCAGACTCCAGCTTGGAAAATGCGGCGTAGTAAGCCATCTGCGCTTTGGATACCCCCGCTCTAGTGGCGATTTCTTCCCAATCCATACCAGAGGCGTTCCAGCCCTGGTAGTAGACCCCTAGGTCGTAGTCGGTTGCCCCGTTCCGATCCTTGTTTTGTGAGTATCCAAGCCACGAAGCCTGCTCTTCCGAGAGGTTGGTGTGAACCTTGGCAAGCAGAACACCATTGTTTAAGTTGTACGAGCGTGTCGCGAGAACCCGAGTCCAACCGTCGCCAATGATGTAGCGATTGGGCTTTGCGGGATTCGGGATGACGTGGATCGCATCTCGCTGGCCGTCCGCGCGCATGGAGTCTGCAATGACACGGATGCCATCATCCAAATAGAGCGAGCGCGGGGGATGCGAGTTTTGATCAATGAGGGTCGCGTCCAACTCCACAAAATAGAAATCTTGCGTCGGCGTCGGAAGTGGGTGCCTGTATGTTTGTACAGTGTCTGTGCTAGAGTGCTCGACTGCAGACGCTTGAGGAAGGGGCACTTCTGCGTCGCTCCGGCCCTGCTCCACATGACCAACTTCCTGCTCAGTGGTTGCTAACGTGATTTGCGCCGTCGCTGATTGAAGATGACTGTCATGCGGCTCGGTACCGACGAGCGACGGCTCGCCTGGAGAAACAGACGGGTCGGACCCTTGCACCGTGCTACCGTCCTGCCCAGCTTCATCTGCTCGTTTGGCGTTCGAGAACGAAGGAAGGAGCATCGGTACTGCGAGCTTATTTGGCCGAGAGCCAGCTGACGAAGGCGGGGGAGCCGCCGCACCCGCTTCCTGCGGGTCGGGGACAGGCGCAAATTTACGACGTTTCATGAGTTGCTTTCTTGGCCTTAGTCGCCGCGATCTGCAAGATCTTGCCGTGGATGAACTCCGCGAACACTTGGTACTCCTTGGAAGCGTTCGACGTCGGGCGTTGCAGCGCCAGAGGAAGATAGTTCTCGATGGCCTTGGGGAACTCCTCAGACAGGGAAATCGGATGCGGGGCCAGCGAGTCCGCGTACTGGTTCACGCTAGCTTGCATGCGACTGATCCGCGAAAACTGCGGCGAATAATGAGTTGGCAAAATCACCAGCTCGGGCCTGACTTTGTAGCTTTCTTCCACGGATTCGATTTCACCGATTAACCTGCGCAGACCTTTGACGGCGAAGGAGTCCATGCGAACGGGCGCAATAACGAGATCGGCTGCTGCAAGAGCAGCAGTAGAGGTAAGGCTGACGTTCGGGGGGCAATCCATGATTACCACGTCATACTGGCTCAAGTCGAAACCAGGAATCTTCCCTTCGAGCGAAAGATCAAACATCGCTTTGAAGAGCATCTCTCGGGGGCCAGTAGAGTTCGCGATGTCGAGCTCCAGGTCGCCCAAGTACGTGTCGGCCCCGATGACATGAGGACCATGCTGCCCGAAAGGCTTCTTGATCATGCCGGTGAGGTCAGGCATTGCACGACGGGTGCGCTTGTACTCGATGAAGGGCTTGACCAGCTTCGCAAATGTCTGCTCGATCAGCGCCTCCTTCGTGACGCCGAAGTGCTCAATCTCTTCCAACACGATGTCGTCTTCGTAGCCGAAACATTGGGTGAGGTTGGCTTGAACGTCCAGGTCGATCGCAAGCACCCTCAACCCGAGAAACTGGAGGTGAATAGCAGTCTCGACGGCAGTTGTAGTCTTGCCGGTCCCACCCTTGACCACATCCACGGTCACGAAGACCGGCTTACCCGCTTGCTTCGGCACCTTCACCAGGCCGCTCGCGCGGCGCCAGTCGGTCAGGCGGAAAAGCGTGTTGATGTCGAAGAGTCGAACCGCGACTGCAGTCGCCGCGCGCTGAATCTCGATGCCTGAGTTCTCCGAGTAGGAGCGGAGCGTCACATCAGAGACCCCCAGCAGCGCGCAAGCGGCGCGAGTGCGGTACTTGAGTGCGTCGATCTTGGCGTACGTGTTGCGTGGAGCGTCTTGAGTCATGTCACGGCCTATGGATGATGGGGCGAATTTTGTACGCTCCGGCAGGGTCTGGTCAAGCAAATTTATAGGTAAAAGTGGCAAATTCGCAAAAAAACCTATAAACCAGACACACGGAGCATAAGTTCAGTAGACGCGTTCTTGCCTGTAACAATCAGAGATGGGTTGGGTTCTGGTGGTCGGGGCTTGCTTGGTCGGACGGCAGAAGCAAGGATTCTATGAAACCACTTGAAATATTTTCTGGCGAAAAGAGCGCGATTTCGCATCTTTTCGAGGAAATGTTGTCCCATCATGCTGTGTTTTTGCGTTCAGGGCTCGCTGCCCTACGCTGCTGCTGAGGCGCGTAACCCCTTGCCAGCATTGAGAATGTTGGGATTACGCCTGTGGGGTGGAAAAATCTCAATTTGTTTCGTCGTAAGAATTGCAATGCATTGCCAATTAATCATTGCCGCCAGAATTTGTGCTAGCTGCTTGAACATTGCAACGCATCTGCGCTTAAAATTTAGGTAGGTAACACCCTGAAGAATTGCAATGGAAAACAACTATCTGGAACTCAAGCAAAAGGTCGAGGCAATGCAATCCGATTTGGAGCGTGCACGCCTTTTAGAAGTCCCAAAGGTCGTTGCTTCCATCAAGAAGCAAATTGAAGAGTACAAAATTGCTCCTGACGATCTGTACCCGGGTTTGCGTAGCCAACTTGCAGCAAGTCGTAGCGGGCGGAGCAAGAGGGACCGGCCTGCAAAGTACCGTAGCCCAACTGGGGAGACTTGGTCGGGTGGGCCAGGGCGTAAACCCATGTGGGTGCGTGAGATCGAGGCGAAGGGCGAGGACCTAGAGAAGTACAGGATCGAGATGCCACAGTGACGTTGAGCGGCCTCGATCAACACCAAGCGGCCCCTAGTAGGGGCCTTTTTTGTGCTTTGGCGTATCGCAAGCGTTGATGCCGTACACGCCTCAAGCTGGATTTCCGCGAACAGCTGCGAAATCGGAAGCTTTTGGGGGAACTTTGAAAAGCACTTGCCGATATTCTCACTCTATCCCGTTGATAGAGAGGAGTAAGCAAAGTGTGGCTGTACGACGGCGCGCCAGAGCACCTGGAATTGAAAGTAAGAGATGCGCAACCCGAAGAGGGGGGCTACGTCATGCTGCTGGTGCTGGAAGGTGGCGAGATCCGCTTGCTCGGCACACGCTTCCCGGCAAAGTACGTTGCCAATTGGCGCAGTAACGCAGTTCGTCATGACGGACCGACCCTCGCAAGGGTGGTTGTCCTCGGCCTGCATCCTCGCTACGAGAAGATCAAGCGTTTGCTGGCTACCAGCTTGGCCGTGGACGAAGAGAAAGGCTCGCAAGGGCAGGGAGGGGGGCCGGCGAAACCCCATTCTGTAGACAGCGTTTTTTCGAAGGCGGAGTTCCTCTTTTCAATTTCACCGGCGACCAACGCTCACCTGGCTGAGGCGTCGCAGCAGCTGGCACAGCAAGCCTGATCCCCGAAGGCAACACCGTGGCCAGCGAACTTTTCGATTTTGACAACCCGTGGCGCCCCGTCTACGAGGGCCGGCAAGCAGCCTCCTGGCTGGGTGCGACCGTTGGGTGCATGGCGACGGCTACGCTCTTACCTCTCCCAACGACCTTCGGTACCGTTACTGCGAGCGCGTGCGGTGTGGTCGGTATGTGGCGGGCTTACAAGGCGTGGGAGAGGGCCTCAGACAAGTGGCGGACGAGCTTTGCACAGAAGGAGTTCATCACCATTCCGGACCTGTGCAAAATCAGCGCTCCCTTCGCGCAGATGGAAAACGGCCGGGGCGAGTTGACGCCCCAAATGTGGATGGGACGCGGCTTTCACTGGACGGACATTGAGGCGTCCAAGATGCATTCCTTGATGGGGGCCGGTGTCGCAAAGATGCTCGGCAAGACCGCGCTCCATGGAGACGGAAGCTACTGGCTGCATGGCCTGGCCAAAGAAGAGTCGGTTGGAGTTCCACTGGAACTGCTGGAAGGGCATACGCTGATCGTCGGCACCACGGGTGTGGGGAAGACAAGACTATTCGACATCCTGATCGCTCAGTGCATCATGCGCGGTGAACCGGTCGTGATCATCGATCCCAAAGGTGACCAGGGCCTTGCAGACAACGCGCGCAAGGTCTGCGAGTTCATGGGGCATCCCGAGAAGTTCATCTACTTCAACCCGGCTCACCCGGACAAATCCGCAAGCATCGACCCCTTGCGGAACTGGAACCGCAAAACCGAACTGGCGTCACGCGTGGCTGCGCTGATCCCTTCAGAGACTGGCACCGACGCATTCGTGGCTTTCGGCTGGAAGGTGCTGCAGGACATCTGCGGTGCTCTCATTACAACGGAAGAGCGTCCCAACTTGATGAAGCTACGCCGATACATCGAAGGTGGCCCAGACGATCTGTTGCTGAAGGCTCTCCGCTTCCACTTCAGAGCAAAAGTTCAGAACTGGGAGGAGAAGCTGGCGCCACTGATCAAGAAGGCACAGAGCAACTCCAAGGATGACAGTCCAGTATTGCGCGCGTACATCAAGTTCTACAAGGATGTAGTCATCCACGAGCACCCGAACGTAGACCTGGCGGGCCTGATTTCTACATTCGAGCATAACCGGGACCATTTTTCGAAGATGGTCGCCTCGCTTATCCCCATCTTGTCCATGCTCACAACGGACCCGCTTGCGGACCTGCTGTCACCGGATTTCGAGCCGGGGCACGACAAGATCTCGACCGACATGAAGAAGGTGATCACAAACGACATGGTCTTGTACATGGGGCTCGACTCCCTCGCCGACTCCACCGTGGGTAGCGCGATTGGGTCGGTGATGCTTGCAGATATGACGGCTGTGGCAGGTGACATCTACAACTACGGAGGGAGCTCGAAAAAGCTCGTCAACGTCTTTGTCGACGAAGCCGCAGAGGTGATCAACACGCCGACAATTCAGCTCCTCAACAAGGGCCGTGGGGCCGGCTTCAAGATGTATATCGCAACCCAGACGTTCGCGGACTTCGCGGCACGCCTGGGCGACGAGAACAAAGCGCGCCAGGTGCTCGGCAACACCAACAACAAGATCATCCTCCGGGTGCTGGACGCGGAAACGCAAAAGTACGTTTCAGACGGCATACCGAAGATCAAAGCCCAATCCATGTCCGTCCGCTACGGCCATAGCCTGACGACGACCATGAGTGAGGAGTACGGCGCGGCATATCAGGAACAAGCCACAGCAGAAGAAGCCGAACTGATCCCGCCCGGAATTCTCAGCGAGCTTCCGCCACTGCACTGCTACATACGGCAGTCCGGTGGGCGAACCTACAAGGCGCGTATTCCGATCCTTGGCGAACGGAAGGAAGTTCCACGTAGGGCGCGCCGAAGCACTTCGGAAAACCTCAAGGCGAAGCGCGGCTGACCATGGCAACGAAAGCATCAAGCGAAGGGAAGCACTCGTTCGCATCAATCGTGCTTGTGATCGTCATCTTTGGTTCGCTGGCGGTGCTCGCCTTCGTGCCGGTTGAGGTATTCCAGACCCTTCGAATGCGTGAGCAACGGCAGATCGTGGACTGGCTCGGAGCGGAGACGGACCAGTGGATCATGGATCGCATCTTGGACACCCTCAGTTGGGTAAACGCCGAAGCGGGCCAGATCATGGAGCAGGCGGCTAACAGCGGCAACAAGAAGATCGACCTATGGCTACTCGATCGCATCCACGCAGCAGCGATCTGGTCCCATGTCGTGTTCTACCGGCTCGGAATGATCATTATGTGGATGGCATTCGCACTTCCTTGCCTGATGGCGGCCTTCTCTGATGGCTACTTCCAGAGACAGATTGCAAAGGCCTCGTTCACGTCGCAGAGCCCTCGCTTGCACAAGGGCGGTGTGGATCTCGCGATGCTCGTGGGGGCCTGCCTCGTGGCGTGGATCTTTGCGCCGATTTTCGTCTCGACGTTGGTGGCTCCCGTAGCAATAGGCGTCATGTCGTTTGCATGGTGGGTGTGGATGGCTAACCTTCAAAAGAGGCTTTGAGGATGACCGATGCACTTCAGATGGCGCAACGCCGCTTCCGGGCACAGCCCATCATCTGCGCGCGGACCAAGGCTGTGAAGGGCTTGGAGTTGTTGAGCAGGAGTCGACTAGATTTCAACGACCCTCAGGGCATGCTGATGGCTGACGTGGAGGCCATCAAAGCAGCATGGGCGGTGGCGAACCACTACAGAGGTTCAATGCGCGTCCACTGCAACGTTGAAATATCCTCCATGGGCAGCTTGCTCTGGACCGACACCATGGTTGAGTACATGTGTCCCGGCGTTGTGGTCGAACTAGTTGAGCGCAATGACAGCCTCACATGCTCTCGCTCGTTCTCAAGAATCTGCCAAACAGTGCAATGGGTCCGTCGAATGGGTGGTGTCATGGCCATGGACGACTGGACCGGGAAGGCTATCGAGATGGGCATGCTGCGTGAACTCACCCCGGAGTTTGTCAAGGTGAACGAGCCTCGGTATCTGAGGGAGCTAGCCGATTGCGGTTTGGGACTGGGCACGCAGATCGTAGTGGAGCGCATCGAGTCACTGCAGCAAGCTACCGACGCCGAGCGGATCGGCGCTACGGAACTGCAAGGGTACTGGTGCGACGTTCATGTTGAGCACGAGTTTCCAGCCGAGTTCACGCCGCCAGGCGTCATAGCCAGGGATATGGCGTTGACGAAGGTGGCCTAGAGCTGAATTTCAAGCTGCGCGCCTGTTGCTTACCTGGCGCCGGACTTGATCGCTAGGAAGCCAGCAAACACATTGTCCGCATAGGAGCCCGAGCCTCCTGACATGAGTCGGACAAGAGCATCGTCATCCCTTCGACCGAGCACGCCGCTGGCGAGCCTTGACCGAGTTTCCAAAGCGCTGCCGGTATGACCGAAGGCGCAGCGAAATTTCTGCAAACAGCGCTCCCAGAGCAAGCTTTTCGCCCGAAATTTTTCTGGGTCCCTCCGTAGTATCGAGTGCCATGCGGATCGTTCTCTTTGCACTTTTGATGCTTGGCTCTGTGGGCGCTGGCGCTGCTTGTTTTGATGAAGCGGCCGAGCGCTACCGCGTGCCCGTTAGCCTGCTCAAGGCGATATCGACGGTCGAATCTGGCGGAAATCCGAAGGCCCGAAATACGAACGCCAACGGCTCCTTCGATATCGGCCATATGCAGATCAACAGTTCCTGGCTTCCCACACTCGCTCGGTACGGGATCGACGAAGAGAAGCTGCGGGATCCCTGCATCAACACGAACATCGGCGCCTGGGTTCTTGCCCATAACGTTGCCCGCTTCGGAATGACTTGGAATGCCGTTGGTGCCTACAACGCCACGACCGAATCCAAGCGGCTCATCTACGCCAGAAAAGTCTCCCGCGTGCTGCTGGGCGGTAAACCTCAATCCTGAATGAACTGGCCACTGGCCCCTTGGAGTGAAAATGATTCGGAAACACCAGCTGAGCCAAATTGCGGTAGCGATCTCCCTCGTCTGCGGAGGAGTGCCTGCGCATGCAGCGCTTGTCGCGGGCGTCTGCGAAGTCAACGGAATTGCGGTGTGTGGCGGAGCGAGCGCACCTGCGATCCCTGCAGCGGGTGTTCTAACGATCCGTGGGTATGCGTTCGATATGGCAACGAACGACAGACCAAACGAGCCTGCAGGTGGTTTTGTCATCGTCCGCAACGAAGACACACTGGTCTCGTACAAGCTTCCCGTCCAGCGGATCGAGGCGCGCCCGGATCTGATTGTGGACAAGATTGATGGGGAGATTACGCCTGAGCAGTACGCCCTGGTGAACTCAGGGTTCATCGCTCAGGTGTTCTCCGCATCCCTGCCGCCAGGACACTACACCATCCAGGATGTTCGCCTGTCGATGCGCGTGGCCGGGATGACCGTGATTCCCATTGCGGATGCTGACCAGAGGGGCAGTTTCAAACTCCCCGATGCCAACAGCCCGTTCACGCTGGTGAAGGCCGACGGTACGAACGTTCCGCTGAAGATGACGAGAACCGCGCCGAACACTGTGAATGCAACGGGCTACCCCGCGCTGCGCGATGACAATTTCGAAATCCGCGCCTCCTTGCCGGGCGTCGGTGGCGAAGTGGTGAAGTCGGTCCCCTTTGCCTACAAGCGGCCGATTTTGAGCGTCCCCGTATCGCTACCGATCGTCGAAGGCTTCCCTGGCACGACGGCCAAAATATCGCCTACCAACCCACTGAACAACCGTTCGCTGGACGTTGCTGAGATCCCTGTGGTCATCGAGTCTGCGACTGTAGAGTCGATGGAGATCAATGGCACGAAAGTGGAGCAGGGTACTGCCATGAAGCTGCCTCGCCAGGCTAACCTGGCGGGCTTGTACCCCACTGTCGTGAAGGATGCAGGAACGGTGGAGTCGATGCAGCCCGTCAAGCTATGGGTTGATTTACCAGATGGTCCCAACATCATCATGGCAACTGAGCGATGGGACCCTTCTTCCAAGATCATGGTGAAGTCGTCGAAAGATAGTGCAGCCATAAAGGTTGAGGACATCGACATCAGCGCCAAGCTGGAAGGAGGTACCAAGGAAACCTGCTCCACCTTGAGCATGGTGCGTACTGGCTACATGCTGTCGCAAACTGCAGGCGTGAACTGCGCGATCCAGTTCGGGGATCTGCCTGAGGGCTTGAAGTACAACCCCTACGCATCGAACGCGCTTCGCGGATCCCTCCCCGTGGTTGGTGCCAACGTCATCGACTACACACCTGGCGTGGTGTATACCGATCCGAGCACGCGCCAGACGGCGTTCTACCCATCGCGCAAAGGCCGAAGCGCAGTGGCGGTCGAAGGTCTTGTTCCGGCCCCTATCGCGCTGGCGTTCAAGAACGACAAGCTGCTGGACACCTTTTATGCAAAGAACGCGGATCAGTACCCTGGCAAGAACTTTGCCACAGTGGACCGGACGCAGGCGCGTGCGCTGGGCGTGATGAACGTCAAAGGTGGCTATCGCGAGATCATGACTCGCATCGTCTACCCCGGTGATGTGGTGAAAGAAGTGTTTTCTTCCGTGGCCGAATCGAATGTCGCACTGATCATGCAAGCGACCGACCCGTGGGAGTCGTACCCGGTGAAGGTCGAGTCTTGGTACCAGCGTGCGCCAGAATTCAAGACCGAACAATCCTTGGACTTCATCGGGGTGCCTGCGACGCCTCTCGTAGATCTTGAAAAAGCATTCGCCTCACACGATCAAGCAGACACAGTGATCCATGGCCAGGTGGGAATACCGAAGGGCACACAAATCGTTTTTGACCCCGCCTCGATGGGGAAGTGGCAGGTAGTAATCCGCGAGGACAAGACAAACAACCAACTGTCCGCACCTGTCGCCGTTACAGAGGATGGCACCTTCACCGTCAACATGGGCCGTCTCACAGCTGGCACGCGGTACGTCGTGGCCGAAGCAAAGATGATCAGCACGGACGGCTTGGTCACCAACAGCTCGGTGCTTTCCAAATCGCGCGCCCTCATCACGGCTGCTGGCGAGCGCATTGAAGCCTCCCTGTCCTCCCGCGCTACCAGCGGCAAGGCACCGTTTGTGCAGACCATCAACGCTAACGTCAAGAACTCCAAGATGTTGGCCAACGTGAAGGCAGTCTCCTGGGAATTCCTCCAGGCCGATGGAACGTGGGCACGTGTAATGCGCTCGGAAACTGTGGAGCAGACGGGCATCAACTTTACTGCCCAGGTGGCGGAAGCAGGAAGTGTCACGTACCGCGCAGTGCTGACGAACAAATACTCCGGTGCGGAGTTCTCCACTGATCCCCTGACTCTGACGGCTTTCGACGTGCCCTCGTTCCGAGTGACTGCGCCCGGGGTGGTCCAGGTGGGCCGACCTGTTACGTTGGAGGTCCAGGCCGACGATGGGTTTGACGCTGCATACACATGGCGCATCATTACGACTGGCGGCTATGAGGGCGTTAGCGGTGAGAACTCCGCTTCGTTTACTTTCACCCCGACAGAGATCAAGAACTATGCGATCGAGGTCAAGGGTCGCTCTGCGAGCGCTCCCGATAACCCAGCTGCCGATGTCACGAAAACGCTCGGGGTGAAGGCGGTGAACCCGCTGGCCGCACGCGCATCGATCAGCGGCCCGACATACCTGGAGGCCGGTAAGAGCTACGCTTTCAAGGCGCAGATCAACGACGTGGTGCCCACTACTGCACAGAAGGCGTACAAGGTGCTCGGCTATTGGAGCCTGCCGGATGGCACGCGTGTGGATGGCACCGAGTTGCAGTTCGTCCCGCGCCCGGAAGACAAGGTGCTCAGCTACTACACCTACGTTGAGGGCTACCCCGAAGAGACGACTGTCGCGACCCTGCCGTTCAAGACCTGGGCATACAACTGGCCGCAAGACTGGAAAATTCGCGTGTCCGCACTGCAAACCGATGTTCCGGCGGTTATCAAGTATCAAGTGGAGACGCCTGGGTTCGACCTCAAGACGCTCAACGGCGAGCCATTGACATACACGTGGTCACTGCCAAGCGGTATCACCCGGTCTAGCGGTAACGACGTGGCAGGGAACTTCACTGTTGCGGCGCAAGGCACCTACCAGCTGGCGCTGCAGGTCTCGGACACGCGCGGGAATGTTGTCAATGTCTATTCCGACGAGTTCACAATCCTGCCTCCTGCGACTGTCCAGACCCAGGCTTCCATGGTGTCGAAATACGGTGAGTCGTACTACGCACCCGGCACGTACTACATCAGTTTGAAAATCTCGCAGCTGCCAAGAGGAGATTCGTTCCTTCGCAATGACGTGCTGATCAACGGCGCCAAGGTCGGGGAATTTACGGGGAGCGGTAACTACGTTTCCTTCACTGACCCTGGTAACTATGAGGTGCTGTTGCGGACCATCACCAAGGCGGGCAATTATGGCGAGCAAGCGCTGCAGGTCAACGTGCAAGAAGCACCACGGCCGCAATGCGAGCTGAAACAAACTACCAGTATTAGTGGGTTGCTGCTGACCCCGGTTTGCACGGTCTCTGCGGGTTACATCAAGTCCCTCACTTGGACCTATGACCTGGACGGCGTCGCCCAAAAAGCAACGTCAAAAACGTTCTTGGTGACAAAAGCTTGGCTCGCGGCCAACCGGGTCTCCAACCTGCGCCTGACGATCGAATCGGACCTGGGAGCTAAATCCGAAGAGCCTGTGCTGATCCAGTGACGGGCGGCCCCCGTGATTTCTGCGGGGGATTGAAAATTTTGGCGAATTGCTTCGAAAACGGAAGCTTTTCGCCCTAATTTTTTCTATGTGACCCGATAGTATCCATGTACCGTTTGTTCGTATGTGCATGGAGAAATAATAGTGAAATCGGTAACGCCGCTGGCCGTAGTTGCATGTTGCCTTTGCACTGCATGCGTGCCGCGTTTCATTGATGTTCCTCCTGAACCGACAAAGACAGCTTGGGTTGAGCGCGAGGCCGAAGTCCAGCACTCGGTAATAGGAAACTCTGCAAGCCGCGAGATTGTCAGAATTGAATCTGCAACTAGCCAATTTCTGAGCTCTGACGAGCGCGTGGTTTGGGTCGCTGGGGTAGATCCTCAGAAGAGTCGATTTCAACGCATCCACCAACGCGGGAGCGACTTGACGTCGCTACTTCAGCCTGACGCGGGGCAGCGTGGGGATGCCCTTGTTGAGATCTTCAAGTTTCCTATTGTGGGTGGCGAATTGAGCGTTGAAGCTCAACTGGCAATTGAACGGTTTCAGTCCAACTCCAAGGCACGCTACTACGTTGAATTCCTGAATAAGTCGCCGATGTCTGAAGAGTCAGTTGATTCAATGTTGAGCATCTGGAAGGCGCTTTCCAGTCGACTCAAATCCAGGGGACTGGGTATGTCTAATGTCATGCTCGGTGGCAACAAATATGATCAAGGAATTGACGCCATTGTGATGGTGCGGGTGGGTAAATAATGACTCCGGTTCCTATTCCAAACTACGTTGACGATCAACCCCAGTTCTTTTTCTGGGAAGTCGATGAATTTTTTCCTTCACTGGTGATATTTATTGTCCTGTACATGTGGGATCAGTTGCTGATGGGTATGGGAGCGTCACTTGTCTTTGTGAAGCTCTTCGGTCGCTTCAAAAACAATCACATGCCGGGAGTCCTATTTCACATGGTCTGGTGGGTTGGCCTGATGACTATGAACAAGAAATTTGAAAATGGCGCTGTACGCGAGGCTGTGAAATGAAATTCAAAGATGCTTTGCGAAATATGGGCCAGCTCCAGGCCATGACAAAGGGGATAATTATCTCCAATTCGATTCTCGCCCTTGGGCTGGTATATGCGGTGGTCCACTTTAACAACCAGCGCGACCGCATTGTTCTGGTCCCTCCGAATATGGATGCCAAGGCGGTGATCGCATGGAATTACGCGGACCGGGAGTATCTCAAGAGCTTCGGCCTGTTCATCGCGAACTTGGTTGGCAATATTCAGCCAAAGTCGTCTACCGTGGTGCTGGACGCTGTGTCGGCATTCATGGATCCGTCCATCTACACGGACTTCCGCCGACAACTCCTTGCTGTGATTGAAGACCCCGTTTTCAGGGCGTCTGGGTCCGTGATCAGCTTCCTGCCTGCCTCTATCCAGTACGAAGCCGAGACCAGTCGCGTCTTTGTTACCGGCACCCTCGTTACCTCCACAAGCGGCGCGCAGAAGTATCAAAAGCAAGTCGTTTACGAGGTGGGTACTTCGATTCGAAACGGTCGCCCATCTGTGACTCACTTCCTTTCGTACGAGGGATCGATTCCCCGGACCGTCACTTGGCATGTCACCCATGCGCAGAAAGAAGGCAAACCAATTCCTGAATACGCGCTTCCCCTTAAGGATCGCAAATCCAGAGGGAAAGTCGATGTCGTTGAGCCTGCAGCGGATCTGTCCGTGATGCGTGAAACGGCACCGCCGAACCCAGCTGCCGCGCCCGATGCCAACGCCACTGGCGAGAACCACGCCGAGCCCTCCACCGCGCCCGCAGGCGCCGCAGAAACCGTTGATATGAAGGAGCCCACGTGATGTTCCCCCGCGCGTCATCCTTTGCACTGGCAGCTTCCCTTGCCTGTGGCGTTGCTTATGCACAGGATTCGAAATCGGAAGCCGAGAAGGCGAAGGCAGAGCTGCAGAAGACCGAGGCGGCTATCAAGGCCGAGCTCGCGAAGCCCATCAGCACGCCGCTGAGTTCGGAAGCAGCACCTGACAAGGCAGCGGCAACCGGCAGCCGCTTCGTTACGCGACCGGGGACTGGCGGCGCAAAATCGGTTCGCTCCGCCCCGTCTGTGACGTTGCCCGACGGACCGCTGGGCAAAGCTCCTGCCGACATCTCTCGGGTCATCGGCGATGCGCAGCGCGCGGCTGGCATGCCGCTGGACGCTTACCAAAAGGAAATCAACCTCCCCGGCCTGAAGAAGGACGACCCGGCCACGCGCCCGACCGTTTTGCACACGCGGAACGGGGTGAACGAAATCGTACGTCTCTCCAGCCGCCTTCCGAACCGGATAGCGACACCGTTCAAAGACCCAAGGGTGGTGGGCGATGTGCCCGAGGACGACAGCCAGCAAATCGTCGGGAGCGACGTGTATCTGCGTCCGCAAGGCGAGCAGCCCATGGGCGTGTTCATCGTAGATGGCGCAAACACCAGCCAGGTCATTTCGCTGACGATCATTCCTACCCCTGAGATTCCTGGGCAAAACCTGATCGTCAAGCTGGAGGACCTGCGCACGGTGAAGCCGTTGGCCGGAGGGGGCTCGGCCGAGGAGCAGGAGATCAATCAACCCCGCTCCACAGACTACGTGGGCAATGTGCGTCAGATCATGGCACAGGCCGTGCGGGGAAAAATCCGTGGGTTTGCTGCAGTGCCGATCGAAGGTGGTACGGCCAAGATGGGTGCGATCGAAGTCACCCCCGAGTACGCCTTCACAGGCTCAACGGTGGACGTTTACCGCTACTCAATCAAGAACGCAAGCGAAGAAGTTGTAGATCTTGCAGAGACTGCTTTCTATCGAAAAGGCGTGAAGGCTGTCAGCTTCTTTCCCAGTATTTCGCTTCAGCCAGGTGAAGCGGGCTACGTCTTCCTACTTGCAGATAAGCCAAAGTCCGCCCAGGCACAAAGCGAGGTGTTCGAATGAGCCTCGCCGCGCAATTCAACAATCTCCAGCCTAAGACCCGTCGCGTCGTGATGGTGGCGGGGGCGATCAGCATCATCTTGTTCGTTTCCTGGTTCCTCGGAAGCGCAGCCGATCGCAAATCGTCGAGCACGCCTCGCGCGGCGAAGCCAGAGGTTACCGTCGTGGCTCCGGCACGGACAACGGGTGTCGAGCAGTTCGGCGCAAAGATGGCCGTGATGGAGAAGCAGCAGGGCGACCTGGCCCAGCGTATTGCAAAGCTGACCGAGGCAATGGAGCGGCGCACCTCCGAAAAGCCCGAGGGTGCTCCACAAGGCGAGCCCGCCCGCAAGGCAGAGGACGACCTTCCCGAACTAGGTCCCCAGACTTCTGTTTTCGACGCCCCGGCGTCGAAAGCGCCGGCCTTACCTCCGGCACCGCCGATTTCTCAGCCCAGCGTGCCGGGAGTTACGGGCAACGGTGTTACCCCCCATGCGCCGCAGGTACCAGACCGTGCGCAGCAACCTGTCGCATCGAAGCCGCGCGGTATTCGCATCCTTGGGCCCGAAGGCGTTCTCAAGAAAGATGACGCCGCCGAGAAGCTGAATAAGCCCGAGGACACCCGTAAGAAGGCGCCGGCGAACGACACAGCATTCATCCCCGCAGGCGCGATGTTCACCGGCGTGCTCTTGACTGGTATGGACGCGCCAACCTCAGCGGTCGCTCAGAAAAATCCAATTCCAGCCGTACTGCGTATCAAGCGCGAAGCAGTTCTGCCCAACTATGCGTCGATCGATGTGCGGGAGTGCTTTGCGGTCATTGGTGGCTGGGGCCAGCTCGCTACGCATCGCGCAATGATGCGCTCTGAGGCACTTTCCTGCGTGCGCCACGACGGCAATGTCATCGAGACAAAGTTGGAGGCTTACATAGTTGGAACTGACGGCAAGGCTGGTATCCCCGGCACTTTGGTCTCCAAGCAGGGGCAGATGATCGCGCAAACGCTGCTTGCAGGCACCCTGGGTGGAATTGGGCAAGCCCTCAACCGGTCGCGCGTCCCCTCTTTGAACATCGATCCAATGCAGGACCGTTCGCTCTACCAGAGTGAATCCGTTTCCTCCATCGCTCAGTCCGGTGTCGCTGGTGGCATAGGGTCCGCCACAAACATGATCGCCAAGTTCTATCTCGACATGGCGAAGGAGACCTTCCCGGTTGTGGAAGTGCCAGCAGGCGAAGCGGTGACGATCGTCGTGACGCGAGGCTCTATGTTGCCGCTCAAAGGGTCTACCAATTTGCAGCGATACGTTGACCCTAGCGAGAAGCCACGCAACGGTACCACTCTGGCAAACCGTGGAGGAAGCCCAAGTCAGTATTCCGGAGCTGCCGGCTCAGTCAGCGGTCAGCCCACGAGTCCTGTCGAGCGCATGGGACACGTGATGGACGCTGCGCGCGACGCGACTTCATCCGCCATGGGTAACGCCGACGGCGCTACGCCCAATTTCTCCAACGGTCTCTCCTGGTAACGCATGAGCATGTTTAACCACGTCATCAAGGCGCTCGCCACTGCTTCCTGCCTCGCAATGGTGGGATGTGCGAGCACATTCAACACGGGTGAAACATCCGACTTCGCTTGCGACCGCAACCGCAACTGCCCGACGCCTCTTGAGGTGTATGAGGACACGCACGCCTCAGCACCTTCCGTGCAGCGAGGGCGTACGCCATCGACCTGGAAGGGCGGAAAAGAAAAGGGCGGAAAGATTGGCGGACAAGAACTGCGCTCCGATCTGCTGGCGCTGTCCAGCGAGTCCGCGCTCGTTGTTGCCGGCGAGCCTGCCGCGCGCCCTCTGCGTGAAGCACCGCAGGTCATGCGCATTTGGATATCCCCTTGGGTCGATGCCCAAGACAACTTGAATTGGTCGGGCTACGTCTTTACCGAGATCACGCCGAAGCGCTGGAGCTTTGGCGAACAAGAAGTTCGCCACCAGGGGATGGCGCCTAGTTTTGTCCCCCGCTGAGTCACTCTTTTCATCCACCAAGCCAAGGAGCTTTTTCATGACGTTCTTCACCCACTTTCAACCTCGCCTTCTCCAGTCGGCGCAGGCAAAACAGGCCCAGGACTACGTGGCCCCCGTGCTGCTGGCGCTGGCAATGGTCGTTGCGCTGGCGCCAATGCAAGCGTCCGCAGGTGCAGGCGGTACCGAGTTCACCCAGGTCTATGACCAACTGACCGGGTGGTCCAACGGCACGCTCGGCAAGGTGCTGGGTATCGCCGCGCTGCTCGTTGGCCTGGGCGTTGGCGTGATCAAGCAAAGCGTGATTGCCGCCGTCGTCGGCATCGCCATGGCGCTGACGGCAGGTTTTGGCCCTGGCGTGATCGACGGTGTGATCAGCACGGGCATGGCCATCACCACCCCGATCTAAGCCGTCAAAAAAAGCAAAAGGGGGGTTGAATGTCGGCAGTTCATCAAGCTCTGAGTCAAGCGAGTAAGCGTTTCACGCCTGACGAGTACATTCCTACGCTAGCGTACATGGAAGAGAACGGGATCTTCCTATGCGACGATGGCCACCTGGGGGTGTGCTACTGGGGCAGTCCGATCCGGGGCGCCGACGACTCGACAGTGGACATGCTCAAGGGGGCATTGTCCCTGTCGCTCCCCGCTGGCAGCTTTGTCCAGGTGTCGCTGCTCGGAATGCCCGACATTGACTTGCCGCTGGCCCTGTACCGGGCGCGTCGTGAAAATGGCATGGGCCGGATCCAGAGTCCGCTTGCTCGTGAAGCCTTGACTGCGTATTCCGAGCGCAGAGCCCACTACCTCAGCGCCTCGCGCATGGAATCAAATTTGCCCCAGATCGGGGTGAAATTGCTGGACCGGCTTGTGGTCGTTTCTATCAAGATCCCGTTCAAGGGTGACAAGCCCGAAGAAGAGGATGTTGACCTCATCGCCGAGTCTGGCGCGAAGCTGTCTGAGTCACTCCAGACCGTCGGCTTGATGACGAAGAGAATGACTGAGGACGAGTATCTGCGCGTTGCATATCGCCTCACGCACCCTTACGATCCGCCAAAAACTGATTCGGCGCGGTCCGACGAATTTCTCAAGTCCCAGGTATTCGATGTGGGCGAGAGCTTCGATGTGGAAAAGGACGCATTGGTGCTCTCCGACAACACCTTTGCGCACATGCTTGGTGTGAGCCGCTGGCCCGAGAGGAACCCACTGAGCACCATGGCTTTCATCATCGGTGACCCGCTTGGTGCGAACAACCAGCTCAAGCTGCCGTACCACATCAATTTGACCCTGCACTACCCAGACCAGTACAGCAAGAGCACTAGCCTCAAACAAAAGGCTGGCTGGATCAACTACCAGGCGTTCGGCCCGCTGCTTCGCTTCGTCCCCAAGCTCGCTTTCAAGAAGAAGGGCATGGATGTGATGATCAATGCCATCGAGCGCGGAGCGACCACCGTCGAGGCATGCCTTAGTGTGACGGTCTTCAGCAAGAAGCGCGAGGAGGGCTCACGCCAGCTCGCAGCGCTGCGCAGCTACTTGCAATCGTTCGACTTCTCGACTGGCGAGGAGAAGCGCGTGCTGTCGCCCAGCTTCTGGAATGCATTTCCGCTGTTCCCCACGGCGGAGACGATCAAGAACACATTTCGCTTCAAGTCCCTGGCCGTCGAACAGGCGGTGACTTTCCTGCCGATCCTCGGCGAGTGGAAGGGGACGTCCCGGCCTCAGCCTGGCAAGGGGTATGGGTTCCTATTGCAGAGTCGCCGGGGCCAGTTGATGAGCTTCGACCTCTATGACTCGCCGACCAACATGAACGGCGTGGTGTTCGCGGAGTCCGGCGCGGGCAAGAGCTTCTTTACGCAGATGCTGGTCACCGAGTATTTGTCGATGGGCGCCAAAGTGTGGGTAATCGACGTGGGCCGTAGCTACCTCAAGCTGTGCAAGTGGCTCGACGGGTCGTTCATCGAATTCGGGACGGACTCTGACCTTTGCATGAATCCTTTCAGCAAGATCCAAGACTTGGATGACGAAGTGGGGCTCCTGCAGGCAATGATCGAGAAGATGGCCGCGCCGATCGACGGGCTGGACGATTTGCACCGCTCGCGGATCGAGGAGGCGATCAAGGCAGTGTGGGGAGCAAACGGCCGGGCCTCCACGATCACCGACGTGGCCATGTACATGATTAACCAGCCCGATCAGTATGTGCAGAACATAGGGCATATGCTCTTCAGCTTCACGAGGAATGGCAGTGAAGGCCATTGGTTTGACGGCACCGCCAACCTGGAGATGGACAAAGACCTTGTGGTCCTGGAGCTGGAAGAACTGAAGAGCAAGAAGACGTTGCAACAGGTCGTGCTCATGCAGATCATTTCGGCCATCCAGCACGAAATGTACCTGTCGCAAGACGGCCGCCCAAAGGTCCTCATCATCGATGAAGCCTGGGACTTGTTGGATGACCCGATGATTGCGCGCTTCATGGAGCACGCCTACCGTCGCTTCCGGAAGTACAAAGGATCTGCAGTCATCGTTACTCAGAGCATTGCGGATCTGTATGGCTCTCCCTCAGGGGAGGCCATAGCAGCAAACTCCGCGTTCAAGTTCATCCTGAGGCAGAACAACGAAACGATCGACCAGTCGCAGAAGGAAGGCTATCTGGCTATCGGCGAATTCGGCTACAGCCAGTTGCGTACGGTTCATTCGTTGGAAGGGAAGTATTCCGAAATCATGGTCTACACGAACCAGGGCATGGACATCGCCCGCCTCGTTGTAGACCGGTTCACACAGGTGCTTTTCTCTACTTCCGGAAACGAGCGCACTGAGGTGATCAAAGCAATTGAGGCAGGAACACACCCTGTCCAGGCCATCGACGACCACATCGCGCGCTACGGCTGATCCTGCTCCAGCCAAAACTCACTGCCGTTCGCAGCAACCCAGGACCCTATTCATGACTGATAACCAAAGCGCGCCTGCGGAAGCAGGCCAGGCCGCAGCATTGCCCCATGAAATCATCGCCCCGGCGACCCCGGCGACCCCGGCGACCCCGGCGACCCCGGCGACCCCGGCGACCCCGGCGACCCCGGCGACCCCGGCGACCCCGGCGACCCCGGCGACCCCGGCGCAGGCCAGCGGCGTCAGCACATTTCTAACCGACCTCGTGTTCATGACCATCATCGCTGCAATGGTCTCAGTCGCGGTGACGGTGTACCTCCCTAAATGGCTAGGCACGGGGGTGGGAAAGGCTTCTCTACAGGACTCCATCGTCACCGTCAATTTTGAGGCGATTGTGAAAGACCAGATCACGGCATTAAGCGACCAGGTGCGCGTTGGCTCAATCGAGCCCAAGGACATGCCCAGGCTAAGCGAACTGTTCATGTCCGCCCTCCTGGCAAAAATCAAGTCCCAGACAGAAGAGGGAAAGATCGTCTTGCGCAGCGAACAGGTACTGGGCGCTCCTGATGACATCCCTGACCTGACCGACCGCTTCCGCACTGAGTTGCAGCGGGAAGGGTTCATGGAGCGCAAGCTGGAAAAGGGTGATGTGCCCACCGAAGCCCGCAAGGACGCGCAATGAAAGCCTGGGTAAGGAAGCTCTTTCGGGTGTGGCTGGTTACCAATGCGGTAAGCATCGCACTCATCACACTGGGCCTCTGGCTGTCCGGCCTGCGCATCGGGATTGATGTCCAGCGCCTCATCGGCGAGCCCGCTTGCATGCCCTCGCTGGTCTACATCTGGAACCCCGGGCTGTCCGAGCCTGCGAAAGTGGGCCACTACGTCCTCGCAAGGATGCCTGCTACCGGGTTGGGCGTTGGCGCGCGACCCGGAGACCGCATCGTCAAGCGCGTGCGTGCTGTGGCCGGCGACACCGTCAAGGTCGAGGGCACTGAGCTGTACATCAACGGCAAGCATCAAGACAACGACAGATTGTGGTTGGCTAAGAGCATCCCCGGCAAGGGCCCGGGGGACTTCGATCGAGAGGTGACTCTTGGGGATGGCGAGTTGTTTCTGATGGGGACAACGAAGGAAAGTTTCGATTCAAGATATTGGGGGCCTGTCAAACGTGAAGCGATTCTTGGTTCTGCTATCCCTCTGTTCTAGCTCGTTCGCCTGGTGCGCGGACCAGGTGGAGAGCAGGGCACCTTGGCTCAACAATCTGCCGCGCCCGACAGAAGCTGCCGCCATCGCGCCGCAGCAGCCCGCCATGGGGTCGTTGCGAGACTTCCTAATGCAGCCTGCGCAGAAGGCTGAGTGGATCGACGAAGCCAAAGAGCGCTTGCAGAGCAAGGCTCCTCGGTCGGAAGCAAGTCGTAGTGCACCCGAGCAGGACTTCGATATCCAGGTGTTCATTTCCACGGGCATGCCCGAAGGTGTCCTGCGCCAGTTGTTCAGACAGGCGCTGGCCAAAGACCCCAAACGCATCCGTTTCGTTGTGCGTGGTTTCGAGCCACAGAAAGTCGGCGCGCTGCTGAGCAAGCTGCGCCATCTACTTCCTGACCCGTACAACGATGACGTCATCGTGGAAGTCGATCCGAATGCGTTCCGAGCCTACGCGGTGGACGCTGTGCCGGTGTATTTGGTCAAGGACAAGGCAAAAGACAAGTGGTTCGAGATTCGCGGAACCGCTAGTTTGGACCTCGCACAGGATTTTGCGCGCAGGGGTGGAAGCTACACAGCTGGAGACCTCTACCCGATAGCGGAGCCCGACATCTTGGCCGTGATCGAGGAGCGGGCACGCAAATACGACTGGGAGCCCGCGATGAGACGTGCCCAGGCACGAGCAGCCCAGAACCTGCGCCCAACCTTCGATCTTCCCACTTCATCGCGCAATGCGACGGCGTACTTCACTCCAACTTTCACGGCGCCGCATGACATAACTTCACCAGGGCAAAACGGCAGAGGGGAAGTCTTGATCGCTCGCGCTGGCCAGACCTTCGCTCTTCTCGACTACACCCGTCTGCAAGTTCCTGTGTTGGTCTTCGACGCAACGGACCCCCGCCAGCTGAGCATGGTGCGGCAATGGATCCAGCGACCCGAGTACAAGGGCGCCGACGTGTTCGTGGTGGGCTCGAATGCTGTTGCGCGCGACACGACTACACCTGTGTCGGCGGACCTGCAGCACTTGCTCAAGCGTCCTGTGTTTCCGATGCCGCGACGCCTGGCAGAGCGCTTCGGCGTGGATGCAGTGCCTGCGATCGTGGAGCAAGAGGGACGCAATCTGCGAATTCGCTACTTCGACGCAGCATCTGGACACGCAAAGTGATCATGACACCAACCATTCTTCGCGCTTTGGCAATTCTTGGAATTCTCGTGGCTAGCCTTCTCGGATTGAACGAGGCCTATGCACAAGAGGGGGGAGCGGGCTCCGGGGATACCTCCTCCGCACGCGCTATCGACTGCAGCAACTACAGCCCACTTGAGACGATGTTCAAGGACGTGTGTTGGAGCGGGATGTTTCCTTTCCGGCTCATGGGGGCAACGTTCATGGATGGCAAGTCGGGGGTGCCGACGGATGCGAACAAGGACATCCTGTGCAAATGCGGTGGGAGTCTCTCGGACGCCAAACTGCCCCGCATTGGCTTCACGCTTGGGTTCTGGGCTCCGGCCAAGATCATTGACGTGACCAGAAAGCCGTACTGCCTGCCGTCCCTCGGGGGGATGAAGTTGCCGCTGGCTGGCGCTGAATTCCTTAACGGCGGGGCGAACATGGGACGAGGGGGACTGAACTCGTTTTTTGCGAACTGGGCGCTGTACACGTTCCCCATCATCTACATGCTCCGACTCATCGATGACGGCGCCTGTCTGGGCTGCTGCCGGTTTCGTGGACACCGGCCTAAGCTTTTTGAGCTTTCTCGAACTCTATCGGACTGACGTAGCCGAGCGTCGAATGACGACGCGTCGGGTTGTAGAACCGTTCGATGTAGTCGAACACGTCAGCACGAGCCTGCTCCCTGGATCGGTACACCTTCCTGGCCGTGCGCTCGGTCTTCAATGAGCTGAAGAAGCTCTCCATCGCCGAGTTGTCCCAGACCTCGCCCGCGCGGCTCATGCTGCAGGTGATGCCTTGCTCCTTGAGCAATTCCTGGAAGTGTTCGCTGGTGTATTGGCTGCCCTGGTCCGAGTGATGCAGCAACGCCACCGGCTTACCCCGGCGCCACACGGCCATCATCAACGCATCGGCCACCAGTTGCGAGGTCATGCTGTCCTGCATCGACCAGCCAACGATGCGACGCGAGTACAGGTCCAGCACCGCAGCGGCATATAGCCAGCCCTCGGCTGTCCAGATGTAGGTGAAGTCGGCCACCCACTTCTGGTTGGGCGCATCGGCCTGGAACTGACGGTCCAACACGTTGTCGGCGATGGCGCTGCGCTGGCCTCGGTCCTGCGGCAAGCCTCGACGTCGTGGCCTCGCGCGCAGGGCCTGTTCTCGCATGAGCCGTTCAATGCGATGCAATCCGCATCGTTGACCCAGTGCCAGCACGTCATGCCACACGCGCCGGGCGCCATAGGTGCGGTCGCTGCCCAGAAAGCTCTGGCGCACCTGGCTGCCGAGCACCTCGTCGACCAGGCTGCGTTGGCTCCTGGGCCTGCTGAGCCACGCGTAGAAGCCGCTTCGCGAGACACCGAGCGCCTCGCACATCATTGCCAACGGCCACGTCCCTCGGTGTTTCGCCATGAAGCCGAACTTCACATCGACTCCTTGGCAAAGTAGGCCGCCGCTTTTTTCAGCAGGTCGCGCTCCATCCTGAGCTTGGCATTCTCTTTCCTCAAGCGCTCCAGCTCCGCCTGCTCGGGCCTCATGACCCCTTGCCCGGGGAATGCATGCTGCGGGTCGACCGTCGCATCGCGTATCCACTTGCGCAGCACGTTCTCGTGCACATCGAGGTCGCGTGCAGCCTGCGCCACCGCCACACCTCGCTCCTTCACCAGCTTGACTGCTTCAAGCTTGAACTCTCGGCTGAATTGCCTTCTCGTTCCCATGAACCACCTCCGGTTTCATCTTCCACCTTAACTAGGTGTCTTTGAAACCGGCAGCAGCCCAG
>Ga0209132_1000167_pt1 | contig 29568 bp, 40 predicted proteins | sample UppTromiDAQMD023_FD_185835 | JGI IMG/M metagenome (GOLD analysis project Ga0209132, IMG submission 185835) | Upper troposphere microbial communities from Maryland, USA - DAQMD-023 (SPAdes) (version 2) | ecosystem: Environmental > Air > Outdoor Air > Unclassified | place: USA: Maryland, Virginia...
GACGGCATAGTGAAATACCTCCCTTTTGTGGATTTGTCTGTTTGTCGACTTTTTGTGTTGGTGGTGAGTGTTGTGCAGCCTGAGCTTCCCGGGTCTCGTGATTGGTGTGGGGAGACGCGTCGTTGGTGGCGTGTGTGGGGTGAGGATAGCCGCGCGCAGTATGTGTCTGATGAGGAGTGGCTGTTTCTCATGGATGCTGCGGTGATTCATGATGTGGTGTGGCGTGAGGGTCGCGCGGATTTGGTGGCTTCGCTTCGTGCTCATGTGAAGGCTTTTATGGGTATGTTGGATCGGTATTCGGTTGATGTGGCGTCTGGTGGCCGTGGTGGGGGTTCTGCGGTGGCGATGATTGACCGGTATAGGAAGCGCAAGGGGGCCTGAGTAGGTGTCTGGTGTTGTTGGGTCTCAGGTTCCTCGTCATCGGGTGGCTGCGGCGTATTCGGTGTCTGCTGGCGGTGATGCTGGGGAGTTGGGTCGTGCGTATGGGTTGACGCCTGATCCGTGGCAGCAGCAGGTGTTGGATGATTGGCTTGCTGTGGGGGCTGGTGGCTGTTTGGCTTCTGGTGTGTGTGGCGTGTTTGTGCCTCGCCAGAATGGCAAGAATGCTATTTTGGAGATTGTGGAGTTGTTTAAGGCGACTATTCAGGGTCGTCGTATTTTGCATACGGCTCACGAGTTGAAGTCGGCTCGTAAGGCGTTTATGCGGTTGAGGTCGTTTTTTGAGAATGAGCGGCAGTTTCCTGACTTGTATCGTATGGTGAAGTCGATTCGTGCGACGAATGGTCAGGAGGCTATTGTGTTGCATCATCCGGATTGTGCCACGTTTGAGAAGAAGTGTGGTTGTCCGGGTTGGGGTTCTGTCGAGTTTGTGGCCCGTAGCCGGGGTTCGGCTCGCGGGTTTACGGTTGATGATTTGGTGTGTGATGAGGCTCAGGAGTTGTCGGATGAGCAGTTGGAGGCTTTGCTTCCTACCGTGAGCGCTGCCCCGTCTGGTGATCCTCAGCAGATTTTTTTGGGTACGCCGCCTGGGCCGTTGGCTGACGGGTCTGTGGTGTTGCGTCTTCGCGGGCAGGCGCTTGGTGGAGGTAAGAGGATTGCGTGGACGGAGTTTTCGATTCCTGACGAGTCTGATCCGGATGATGTGTCGCGGCAGTGGCGGAAGTTGGCGGGGGATACGAATCCTGCATTGGGGCGTCGTCTGAATTTTGGGACTGTGTCGGATGAGCATGAGTCGATGTCTTCTGCCGGGTTTGCTCGGGAGCGGCTTGGCTGGTGGGATCGTGGCCAGTCTGCTTCGTCGGTTATACCGGCGGATAAGTGGGTCCAGTCTGCTGTGGTTGAGGCGAGTCTGGTTGGCGGGAAGGTTTTTGGTGTCTCGTTTTCTCGTTCGGGGGATCGTGTCGCGTTGGCTGGTGCTGGCAGGACTGATGCTGGTGTTCATGTTGAGGTTATTGATGGCCTGTCGGGGGCGATTGTTGATGGTGTGGGCCAGCTGGCTGATTGGTTGGCGGTTCGTTGGGGTGACACTGAAAAGATCATGGTTGCCGGGTCTGGTGCGGTGTTGTTGCAGAAGGCGTTGATGGATCGTGGTGTTCCGGGTCGTGGCGTGGTGGTTGCCGATACTGGGGTGTATGTGGAGGCGTGTCAAGCGTTTTTGGAGGGTGTTCGTTCGGGTGTTGTGTCTCATCCTCGTGCCGATTCGAGGCGTGACATGTTGGATATTGCTGTGAGGTCGGCTGTGCAGAAGAAGAAGGGTTCTGCGTGGGGTTGGGGTTCCTCGTTTAAGGACGGCAGTGAGGTTCCTTTGGAGGCTGTGTCGTTGGCGTATCTTGGTGCGAAGATGGCGAAAGCGAAGCGGCGTGAACGGTCTGGTAGGAAGCGGGTGTCTGTGGTATGAACTCGGATGAGTTGGCTTTGATTGAGGGCATGTACGATCGTATTCAAAGGTTGTCTTCGTGGCATTGTCGCATTGAGGGCTACTATGAGGGCTCTAATCGGGTGCGTGATTTGGGGGTTGCTATTCCTCCGGAGTTGCAGCGTGTGCAGACGGTGGTGTCGTGGCCTGGGATTGCGGTGGATGCTTTGGAGGAGCGTCTGGATTGGCTTGGCTGGACTAATGGTGACGGTTACGGCCTGGATGGTGTGTATGCTGCGAATCGGCTTGCTACGGCGTCGTGTGACGTCCACCTTGATGCACTAATTTTTGGGTTGTCGTTTGTGGCTATTATTCCCCAGGGTGATGGTACGGTGTCGGTTCGTCCGCAGTCACCAAAGAATTGTACGGGCAAGTTTTCGGCTGACGGGTCTCGTTTGGATGCTGGCCTTGTGGTGCAGCAGACGTGTGATCCTGAGGTTGTTGAGGCGGAGTTGTTGCTTCCGGATGTGATTGTTCAGGTGGAGCGGCGGGGGTCTCGTGAGTGGGTTGAGACGGGCCGTATTGAGAATGTGTTGGGTGCGGTTCCGTTGGTGCCTGTTGTGAATCGTCGCCGTACGTCGAGGATTGATGGCCGTTCGGAGATCACTCGGTCGATTAGGGCTTACACGGATGAGGCTGTGCGCACACTGTTGGGGCAGTCTGTGAATCGTGATTTTTATGCTTATCCTCAGCGTTGGGTGACTGGCGTGAGCGCGGATGAGTTTTCGCAGCCTGGCTGGGTCCTGTCGATGGCTTCTGTGTGGGCTGTGGATAAGGATGATGATGGTGACACTCCGAATGTGGGGTCGTTTCCTGTGAATTCGCCTACACCGTATTCGGATCAGATGCGTTTGTTGGCGCAGTTGACTGCGGGTGAGGCGGCTGTTCCGGAACGCTATTTCGGGTTTATCACGTCTAACCCGCCTAGTGGTGAGGCTTTGGCGGCTGAGGAGTCTCGGCTTGTGAAGCGTGCTGAGCGCAGGCAGACGTCGTTTGGTCAGGGCTGGTTGTCGGTTGGTTTCCTGGCTGCCCGGGCGTTGGATTCGAGTGTTGATGAGGCCGCGTTTTTTGGTGATGTGGGTTTGCGTTGGCGTGATGCTTCGACGCCGACTCGGGCGGCTACGGCTGATGCTGTGACGAAGCTTGTGGGTGCCGGTATTTTGCCCGCGGATTCTCGGACGGTGTTGGAGATGTTGGGGCTTGATGATGTGCAGGTTGAGGCTGTGATGCGTCATCGTGCTGAGTCGTCTGACCCGTTGGCGGCACTGGCTGGGGCTATTTCCCGTCAAACTAACGAGGTATGATAGGCGATGGCTTCGGGGGTTGAGGCGAGGCTTGCGGCGACTGAGTATCAGCGTGAGGCGGTCAGGTTTGCCGGGAAATACGCTGGGTATTATTCTGAGCTTGGCCGTTTGTGGCGTTCTGGGAAGATGAGTGACACACAGTATGTGCGTCTGTGTGTGGAGTTGGAGCGTGCCGGCCATGATGGTTCAGCATCGTTGGCTGCCAGGTTTGTGTCGGATTTTCGCCGGTTGAATGGTGTGGATCCTGGTTTGATCGTGTATGACGAGTTTGATGCTGCCGCCGCGTTGGCGAGGTCGTTTTCGACTATGAAGATTCTTAAGAGTGACCCGGATAGGGCGAATGACACGATTGATGCTATGGCTGCGGGTTTTGATCGGGCTGTTATGAATGCTGGTCGTGACACGGTTGAGTGGTCGGCGGGTGCGCAGGGTAGGTCGTGGCGTCGGGTGACTGATGGTGATCCGTGTGCTTTTTGTGCCATGTTGGCTACGAGGTCGGATTATACGACCAAAGAACGGGCGCTTACTACTGGTCATACGCGGCGTCATAAGCGTGGTGGTAAGCGCCCGTTTGGTTCGAAGTATCATGATCATTGTGGTTGTACGGTGGTTGAGGTTGTTGGCCCTTGGGAACCAAATAGGGCTGATGCCGCATATCAGAGGACGTATGAGAAGGCCCGTGAGTGGGTTGATGATCATGGTTTGCAACAGTCGCCTGGCAATATTTTGAAGGCTATGCGTACTGTTGGCGACATGAGATGATGGTTTCCGGTTGTGTGCCGCCGGTTATCGGTGCACAGGGTTGTCTCCCGCACGGGGGTCAACAATGTTGTGTTGTTTTCCGCAAGGAGTATAGGTTAGGCTATGGCCGATCAGAGTGTTGAAGAACAGAATGTTGACAATTATGCTGTTGAGCCCGGAAAGGGTGGAGACATTGTTGATGTTGTGAAGGATAGGCAGGCTGCCGGCGATGATCATGCCGGTGATGTTTCCGTGAAGGAGGAGTCTTCTTCTGGCACGGATTGGAAGGCTGAGGCCCGTAAGTGGGAGTCTCGTGCTAAAAGTAATTTCGCCGAGTTGGAGAAGCTTCGCGCCTCGGATGGTGATGCGGGGTCTGTGATTGATGATCTTCGCCGCAAGAATGAGGAACTCGAAGACCGGATTAACGGGTTTGTTCTTGAGGGTGTGAAGCGCGAGGTGGCTGCCGAGTGTGGCCTGTCGGGTGATGCGATCGCTTTTCTTCACGGTAGCGATAAGGAGTCGCTTGCCGAGTCTGCTAAGGCTTTGAAGGGTTTGATCGACCATAGTAGTGGTGGTGGCGCGGGTGTGCGCCGTCTTGCGGGGAGTGCCCCCGTTGATGATGTTAAACGACGTGAGGGTGTCGCGTTTGTGGATGCTCTTGTCAATAATTCTAGGAGATGATTTATCATGGCTGACGATTTTCTTTCTGCAGGGAAGCTTGAGCTTCCTGGTTCTATGATTGGTGCGGTTCGTGACCGTGCTATCGATTCTGGTGTTCTTGCTAAACTGTCACCGGAGCAGCCGACTATTTTCGGGCCTGTTAAGGGCGCCGTTTTTAGTGGTGTTCCGCGCGCTAAGATTGTTGGCGAGGGCGAGGTTAAGCCTTCCGCTAGCGTTGATGTTTCTGCGTTTACTGCGCAGCCTATCAAGGTTGTGACTCAGCAGCGCGTGAGCGACGAGTTTATGTGGGCTGACGCTGATTACCGTTTGGGTGTACTGCAGGATCTGATTTCGCCTGCTCTTGGTGCTTCGATTGGTCGCGCTGTTGATCTGATTGCTTTCCATGGTATTGATCCTGCTACGGGTAAGCCTGCTGCGGCGGTCAAGGTGTCGCTGGATAAGACGAATAAGACGGTTGATGCCACCGATTCCGCTACGGCTGATCTTGTTAAGGCTGTTGGTCTGATTGCTGGTGCTGGTTTGCAGGTTCCTAATGGTGTTGCTTTGGATCCGGCGTTCTCGTTTGCTCTGTCTACTGAGGTGTATCCGAAGGGGTCTCCGCTTGCCGGTCAGCCTATGTATCCTGCCGCCGGGTTTGCCGGCCTGGATAATTGGCGTGGGCTGAATGTTGGTGCTTCTTCGACTGTTTCGGGTGCCCCGGAGATGTCGCCTGCTTCTGGTGTTAAGGCTATTGTGGGTGATTTCTCTCGTGTTCATTGGGGGTTCCAGCGTAACTTCCCGATTGAGCTGATCGAGTATGGTGACCCGGATCAGACGGGGCGTGACTTGAAGGGCCATAATGAGGTTATGGTTCGTGCCGAGGCTGTGCTGTATGTTGCGATTGAGTCGCTTGATTCGTTTGCTGTTGTGAAGGAGAAGGCTGCCCCGAAGCCTAATCCGCCGGCTGGTAACTGATTCATTTGTTGCGATAATGTTTATGCTGTGTGCAGGGGGTGGTGTTGATGGGTATCATTTTGAAGCCTGAGGATATTGAGCCTTTCGCCGATATTCCTAGAGAGAAGCTTGAGGCGATGATTGCCGATGTGGAGGCTGTGGCTGTCAGTGTCGCCCCCTGTATCGCTAAACCGGATTTCAAATACAAGGATGCCGCTAAGGCTATTCTGCGTAGGGCTTTGTTGCGCTGGAATGATACTGGCGTGTCGGGTCAGGTGCAGTATGAGTCTGCGGGCCCTTTCGCCCAGACTACACGGTCTAATACTCCCACGAATTTGTTGTGGCCTTCTGAGATTGCCGCGTTGAAGAAGCTATGTGAAGGGAATAGTGGGGCTGGTAAAGCGTTCACTATCACACCCACCATTAATAGTAGATATGCACATTCTGAGGTGTGTTCCACGGTGTGGGGTGAGGGTTGCTCGTGCGGATCTGATATTAACGGCTACGATGGCCCTTTGTGGGAGATATGATATGACCAGTTTTCCTTATGGTGAAACGGTTGTGATGCTTCAACCGACTGTTCGTGTCGATGATCTTGGAGACAAGGTGGAAGACTGGTCTAAGCCTGTCGAGACTGTGTACCATAACGTGGCCATCTATGCTTCCGTTTCGCAGGAGGATGAGGCGGCAGGCCGTGACTCTGACGATGAGCATTGGTCGATGCTTTTCAAGCAGCCTGTTGTGGGTGCCGATTATCGTTGCAGGTGGCGTATCCGGGGCGTTGTGTGGGAGGCTGACGGGTCTCCTATCGTGTGGCATCACCCCATGTCTGGCTGGAATGCTGGTACGCAGATCAATGTGAAGCGCAAGAAGGGCTGATAGATTGTGGCTCAGGATGTGAATGTGAAGCTGAACTTGCCGGGTATTCGTGAGGTGTTGAAGTCTTCTGGTGTGCAGGGCATGTTGGCTGAGCGTGGCGAGCGTGTCAAGCATGCGGCCTCAGCGAATGTGGGCGGTAATGCTTTCGATAAGGCCCAGTATCGTGCTGGCTTGTCGTCTGAGGTGCAGGTTCACCGTGTCGAGGCTGTCGCCAGGATTGGCACCACATATAAGGGTGGGAAGCGTATTGAGGCGAAGCATGGCACGTTGGCGAGGTCGATTGGGGCTGCGTCGTGATCGTCTACGATGACCCCAGGAAGTGGGCTAAACGCGTCCTCAAGGATGATGGCTGGCTGTCTGATATACCATGCACCGGGACAGTGCCGGATAGCTTTGAGGGTGACCTTATTTGGTTGGCTCTTGATGGTGGCCCGCAGTTGCATGTTCGTGAGCGAGTGTTTTTGCGGGTGAACGTGTTTTCGGATACTCCGGATAGGGCTATGTCTTTGGCACGCCGTGTGGAGGCTGTGCTGGCTGATGGTGTTGATGGTGGCCCGGTGGTGTTTTGCCGACGTTCTACGGGTCCTGATCTTTTGGTTGATGGTGCACGTTTTGATGTGTATTCGCTTTTTGAGCTGATATGTAGGCCTGTCGAATCCGAGTAAACGTTTTGTTTTGATATTGTTGTTTGTTTTTTGTTTGATATTGTTTTTTGGGGGTTATGATGGCTGGAACACGTACAGCGTCTAATGTTCGCTCTGCTGTTACGGGTGACGTCTATATTGGTAAAGCTCATGCCGGTGACACTATTGATGGTGTGAAGACGGTTCCTGATGGGCTGACTGCTTTAGGGTACCTGTCTGATGACGGGTTTAAGATTAAGCCTGAGCGTAAAACGGATGATTTGAAGGCTTGGCAGAATGCGGATGTTGTTCGCACTGTGGCCACGGAGTCGTCTATCGAGATTTCTTTCCAGCTGATCGAGTCTAAGAAGGAGGTTATCGAACTGTTTTGGCAGTCGAAGGTTACTGCCGGATCCGATTCTGGTTCGTTTGATATTTCACCAGGCGCCACCACTGGTGTGCACGCTTTACTGATGGATATTATTGATGGCGATCAGGTTATTCGCTACTATTTCCCTGAGGTCGAGTTGATCGATCGTGACGAGATTAAGGGTAAGAATGGCGAGGTGTATGGGTATGGTGTGACGTTGAAGGCGTATCCTGCCCAGATTAATAAGAAGGGTGATGCGGTGTCGGGTCGGGGGTGGATGACGGCTTTAAAAGCTGATACTCCTCCGACGCCTCCTCCTTCGCCGAAGCCGGATCCTAATCCGCCGTCTGAGAACTGATACACGATTTTAGGGGTTTGTTGATAGATGAGTGGCACAGGTTACACATTAAAGATCGGTGACCATAGCTGGGTGTTGGCGGATGCGGAGGAGACGGCTCAGGCTGTTCCTGCCCGCGTTTTCCGTCGTGCCGCTAGGATTGCCCAGTCGGGGGAGTCTGCGGATTTCGCCCAGGTTGAGGTGATGTTTTCTATGTTGGAGGCTGCCGCCCCGGCTGACGCTGTGGAGGCTCTGGAGGGGCTTCCTATGGTGCGTGTGGCCGAGATTTTCCGCCAGTGGATGGAATACAAGCCTGGCGGTAAAGGGGCTTCCCTGGGGGAATAGTTTGGCTCCACGGCCTGATTGATGATTATCGTGGGGCCATCGAATACGATTTCCGCACTAAATTTGGTGTTTCTGTTTATAGTGTTGGTGGCCCGCAGATGTGTTGGGGTGAGGCTGTCCGGCTGGCTGGCGTGTTGTGTACCGATACGTCTAGCCAGTTGGCGGCCCACCTGAATGGTTGGCAGCGCCCGTTTGAGTGGTGCGAGTGGGCTGTGCTGGACATGTTGGATCATTACAGGTCTGCTAATAGTGAGGGGCAGCCGGAGCCTGTGGCGAGGCCTACGGATGAGCGTAGGGCCCGGTTTACGTCTGGGCAGGTGGACGATATTTTGGCGCGTGTTCGTGCCGGTGGCGGGGTGTCTCGCGAGATTAATATTATGGGGTGAATAGTGTATGTCTGGTGAGATTGCTTCCGCATATGTGTCGTTGTATACGAAGATGCCCGGTTTGAAGTCTGATGTTGGTAAACAGCTTTCTGGGGTTATGCCTGCGGAGGGTCAGCGTTCGGGTAGCTTGTTTGCTAAGGGCATGAAGTTGGCTCTTGGTGGCGCCGCAATGGTGGGAGCTATCAATGTTGCTAAGAAGGGTCTCAAGTCGATTTATGATGTGACTATTGGTGGCGGTATTGCTCGCGCTATGGCTATTGATGAGGCCCAAGCGAAGTTGACTGGTTTGGGTCATACGTCTTCGGACACGTCTTCGATTATGAATTCGGCTATTGAGGCTGTTACTGGTACGTCGTATGCGTTGGGTGATGCGGCTTCTACTGCGGCGGCGTTGTCTGCTTCGGGTGTGAAGTCTGGCGGGCAGATGACGGATGTGTTGAAGACTGTCGCCGATGTGTCTTATATTTCGGGTAAGTCGTTTCAGGATACGGGCGCTATTTTTACGTCTGTGATGGCTCGCGGTAAGTTGCAGGGCGATGACATGTTGCAGCTTACTATGGCGGGTGTTCCTGTGCTGTCTTTGCTTGCCAGGCAGACGGGTAAGACGTCTGCTGAGGTGTCGCAGATGGTGTCGAAGGGGCAGATTGATTTTGCCACGTTTGCGGCTGCGATGAAGCTTGGCATGGGTGGTGCGGCGCAGGCGTCTGGTAAGACGTTTGAGGGCGCTATGAAGAATGTTAAGGGTGCCCTGGGTTATCTTGGTGCTACGGCTATGGCGCCGTTTCTTAACGGCCTGCGGCAGATTTTTGTTGCGTTGAATCCGGTTATCAAGTCGGTGACGGATTCTGTGAAGCCGATGTTTGCTGCCGTCGATGCTGGTATTCAGCGTATGATGCCGTCTATTTTGGCGTGGATTAACCGTATGCCGGCTATGATCACTCGAATGAATGCACAGATGCGCGCCAAGGTGGAGCAGTTGAAGGGCATTTTTGCGAGACTGCATTTGCCTGTCCCTAAAGTGAATTTGGGTGCCATGTTTGCTGGCGGCACAGCAGTGTTTGGTGTTGTGGCTGCGGGTGTTGGGAAGCTTGTCGCGGGGTTTGCCCCGTTGGCGGTGTCGTTGAAGAATCTGTTGCCGTCGTTTGGTGCTTTGAAGGGTGCCGCCGGGGGGCTTGGCGGCGTGTTTCGTGCCCTGGGTGGCCCTGTTGGTATTGTGATCGGGCTGTTTGCGGCCATGTTTGCCACTAACGCCCAGTTCCGTGCCGCGGTGATGCAGCTTGTGGCTGTGGTTGGCCAGGCTTTGGGCCAGATTATGGCCGCTGTGCAGCCGCTGTTTGGTTTGGTTGCCGGGCTGGTGGCACGGTTGGCGCCAGTGTTCGGCCAGATTATTGGTATGGTTGCCGGTTTGGCTGCCCAGTTGATGCCTGTGATTGGTATGCTGGTTGCCCGGCTGGTGCCTGTGATCACCCAGATTATTGGTGCGGTGACGCAGGTTGCTGCCATGTTGTTGCCGGCGTTGATGCCGGTTATTCAGGCTGTTGTGGCTGTGATACGGCAGGTTGTTGCGGTTGTGTCGCAGCTGGTGCCGGTGTTGATGCCTGTGATTCAGCAGATTTTGGGTGCTGTCATGTCTGTGCTGCCACCTATCATCGGTCTTATACGGTCGTTGATGCCTGTGATTATGGCGGTCATGCGTGTGGTGGTTCAGGTTGTTGCGGTTGTGATACAGGTGGTGGCCCGTATTCTTGCGGTGGTGGCTCCGATGGTGGCTGCTGTGATCGGGTTTGTGGCCCGTATTGTTGGTGCTGTCGTGTCGGCTGTGGCCCGTGTGATTGCTGCTGTTGCCCGTGTCATCGGGTGGGTTGTGGCCCATGTTGTGTCTGGTTTGGCACGTATGGGTTCGGTGGTTCAGGCTGGCTGGAATCGTATTAGGGCGTTTACGTCTGCGTTTATTAACGGTTTCAAGTCGATCATTTCTGGCGGCGTGAACGCTGTTGTGGGGTTTTTTGCCCGGCTGGGTTCTTCTGTTGCTTCCCATGTCCGGTCGGGGTTTAATGCGGCTCGTGGTGCTGTTTCTTCTGCGATGAATGCTATCCGGAGTGTTGTGTCTTCGGTGGCGTCTGCTGTTGGCGGGTTTTTCAGTTCGATGGCTTCTCGGGTTCGGAATGGTGCTGTACGCGGGTTTAATGGTGCCCGGAGTGCGGCTTCTAGTGCTATGCATGCTATGGGGTCTGCGGTGTCTAGCGGCGTGCATGGTGTGCTAGGGTTTTTCCGGAATTTGCCCGGTAATATTAGGCGTGCGCTTGGCAATATGGGGTCTTTGTTGGTGTCTGCTGGCCGTGATGTGGTGTCTGGTTTGGGTAATGGTATCCGGAATGCTATGAGTGGCCTCCTGGATACGGTGCGTAATATGGGTTCTCAGGTTGCTAATGCGGCGAAGTCGGTGTTGGGTATTCATTCCCCGTCGAGGGTGTTTCGTGACCAGGTTGGCCGTCAGGTTGTTGCCGGTTTGGCTGAGGGTATTACTGGTAATGCTGGTTTGGCGTTGGATGCGATGTCGGGTGTGGCTGGTCGGCTGCCTGATGCTGTTGATGCCCGGTTTGGTGTGCGATCGTCTGTGGGCTCGTTTACCCCGTATGGCAGGTATCAGAGTATGAGCGATAAGAGTGTTGTGGTGAATGTGAATGGACCCACGTATGGGGATCCGAACGAGTTTGCGAAGCGGATTGAGCGGCAGCAGCGTGACGCTTTGAACGCGTTGGCTTACGTGTGATTGGGGGTGTGGTTCATGTTTATTCCTGACCCGTCTGATCGTGCCGGTTTGACTGTTACTTGGTCTATGTTGCCGTTGATTGGTAATTCTCCGGAGCGTGTGCTTCATTTGACGGATTATACGGGTGCGTCTCCTGTCATGTTGTTGAATGATTCGTTGCGCGGTTTGGGTGTCCCTGAGGTTGAGCATTTTTCTCAAACACATGTTGGGGTGCACGGCTCGGAGTGGCGCGGGTTTAATGTGAAGCCTCGCGAGGTGACGCTGCCTGTGTTGGTGTCGGGTGTTGACCCTGATCCGGCTGGCGGGTTTCGTGACGGTTTTTTGAAAGCCTATGACGAGTTGTGGTCTGCTTTTCCTCCCGGGGAGGAGGGGGAGTTGTCTGTGAAGACTCCTGCCGGTGTTGAGCGTGTGTTGAAATGTCGGTTTGATTCGGTGGATGACACGTTTACGGTGGATCCGGTGAACAGGGGCTATGCGCGCTATCTGTTGCATTTGACAGCTTATGACCCGTTTTGGTATGGGGATGAGCAAAAGTTTCGTTTTAGTAACGCGAAGTTGCAGGATTGGTTGGGTGGCGGCCCTGTCGGCAAGGATGGCACGGCGTTTCCTGTGGTGTTGACGCCTGGTGTTGGTTCGGGTTGGGATAACCTGTCTAATAAGGGTGATGTGCCTGCGTGGCCTGTGATTCGTGTTGAGGGGCCTTTGGAGTCGTGGTCTGTGCAGATTGATGGTTTGCGTGTGTCTTCGGATTGGCCTGTCGAGGAGTATGAGTGGATCACTATTGACACGGATCCTCGTAAACAGTCTGCATTGTTGAACGGGTTTGAGGATGTGATGGATCGTTTGACAGAGTGGGAGTTTGCCCCGATTCCGCCTGGCGGTTCTAAGAGTGTGAATATTGAGATGGTTGGTTTGGGTGCCATTGTTGTGTCGGTGCAGTACAGGTTTTTGAGGGCTTGGTGAATAGTTGATGGCTGGTCTTGTTCCGCATGTAACATTGTTTACGCCTGATTATCGTCGTGTGGCGCCTATCAATTTTTTTGAGTCGTTGAAGTTGTCGTTGAAGTGGAATGGTTTGTCGACGCTGGAGTTGGTGGTGTCTGGTGATCATTCTAGGCTTGACGGGTTGACTAGGCCGGGTGCACGGCTGGTTGTTGATTATGGTGGTGGCCAGATTTTTTCTGGGCCTGTGCGTAAGGTTCATGGTGTGGGTCCGTGGCGTTCTTCGCGTGTCACGATCACGTGTGAGGATGATATTCGCCTGTTGTGGCGTATGTTGATGTGGCCTGTGAATTATCGTCCTGGTATGGTTGGTATGGAGTGGCGTGCCGACAGGGATTATGCCCACTATTCTGGTGCGGCGGAGTCGGTTGCTAAGCAGGTGTTGGGGGATAATGCTTGGCGTTTTCCGCCTGGTTTGTTTATGAACGATGATGAGAGTCGTGGCCGCTATATTAAGGATTTTCAGGTGCGGTTTCACGTGTTTGCGGACAAGTTGTTGCCGGTGTTGTCGTGGGCTCGGATGACTGTCACGGTGAACCAGTTTGAGAATGCGAAGTTTGATCAGCGGGGTTTGCTGTTTGATTGTGTGCCTGCTGTGACACGGAAGCATGTGTTGACTGCCGAGTCTGGTTCGATTGTGTCGTGGGAGTATGTGCGTGACGCCCCTAAGGCTACGTCTGTGGTGGTTGGTGGCCGCGGCGAGGGCAAAGATCGGCTGTTTTGCGAGGATGTTGATTCGATGGCCGAGGATGACTGGTTTGATCGTGTCGAGGTGTTTAAGGATGCCCGTAACACGGATTCTGAGCATGTGCATCTCATCGATGAGGCTGAGCAGGCGCTGTCCGAGTTAGGGGCCACGTCGGGGTTTAAGATCGAGTTGGCGGAGTCGGATGTGTTGCGGTTTGGGCCCGGCAATCTGATGCCAGGGGATTTGATCTATGTGGATGTGGGCTCGGGGCCTATCGCGGAGATTGTTCGGCAGATTGATGTGGAGTGTGTATCGCCTGGTGACGGGTGGACGAAGGTGACACCTGTTGCGGGGGATTATGAGGATAATCCGTCGGCTTTGCTAGCACGGCGTGTGGCTGGTTTGGCTGCGGGTGTGCGGGATTTGCAAAAATTCTAGAAAAGATTAGGGGTTTGTTGTGGGTATTGTGTGTAAAGGGTTTGATGGTGTGTTGACCGAGTATGATTGGGCTCAAATGTCTGGTCTGATGGGTAATATGCCGTCTGTGAAAGGGCCGGACGATTTTCGTGTCGGCACTACTGTTCAGGGTGCCACCGTGTTGTGTGAGGTCCTGCCGGGGCAGGCTTGGGCTCACGGGGTGATGTGCACCTCGAATAGTGTTGAGACGGTGACCGGCCAGCTTCCGGGCCCGGGGGAGACCCGATACGACTATGTGGTGTTGTCTCGGGATTGGGAGCAGAACACAGCGAAGTTGGAGATTGTTCCTGGGGGGCGTGCGGAGCGTGCCCGGGATGTGTTGCGTGCAGAGCCTGGCGTGTTTCATCAGCAGCTACTGGCTACTTTGGTGGTGTCGTCTAACGGGTTGCAGCAGCAGCTGGATAGGCGTGCTATAGCGGCTAGGGTTGCGTTTGGCGAGTCTGCTGCGTGTGATCCTACCCCAATGGAGGGTGACCGTGTGATGGTGCCTTCGGGGGCTGTGTGGGCTAACCATGCCGGCGAGTGGATGCTGTTGTCCCCGCGTATCGAAACGGGTTCTAAGTCGATCATGTTTGGTGGTTCTGCTGTGTATGCTTACACGATCCCGTTTGAGCGGCCGTTTAGTAGTGCGCCTGTTGTGGTGGCGTCTATGGCTACGGCGGCTGGGGGCACGCAGCAGATCGATGTGAAAGCCTACAATGTGACTGCCCAAAATTTTAGTTTGGCGTTTATTACGAATGATAGTTCTAAGCCTTCTGGTGTTCCTGCGGTTGCGAATTGGATTGCTGTCGGCGTGTGACCGGGCTGTTGTTGTGGCGGATGGTGTGATGTTGGGGGGCTGTGGTGTCGTGGTTTACTCCTGCACTGGTGGCCTCTATTTGTACCGCGTTGGCCACGGTTTTGGGTTCTGTTCAGGCTGTCACGTCTAAATCTCGGAGGCGTTTGCGGCGGCTGTCGGCGCAGGTGGATGCGATGGAAGAGTATACGTGGGGTGTGCGGCGTGAGGTGCGAAGGTTTAACGCCGGGCTTCCTGATGATGTGGAGCCTATGCATCTCCCTGATGTGCCCGAGTTTTTGAAAGATACTGTTGATGGTGGAGGTGAGTAGGGTTGAGGGAGTTGGAGGAGGAGAAGCGGCAGCGCCGCAATTTTGAGAAGGCTTCACTGGTGTTGCTGTTTTTGTCGCTTGTACTACTGGCGGTGGTTGCTGCGGGTGCTTTACGTTTCGGGGCTGTATCCTCTGAGAGGGATTCGGAGCAGGCGAGGGCCCAGTCGAATGGTACAGCCGCTAAAGGGTTGGCCAGCCGTGTGAAGCGGGTGTGTGCCCAGGGTGGTGTGGAGTCTGCGCGGCTGCACAGGTCTGGTTTGTGTGTGGATGCTGCGCGTACTGAGCGGAGTGTGCAGGGTGTGCCGGGTCCTGCCGGTGAGCGCGGCCCGCAAGGGCCTGCAGGTGCTGATGGCAAGGATGGTGTTAATGGTTCGGCTGGGCTGGTTGGCCCTGTTGGTCCGCAGGGTTCTCCCGGTTTTGATGGTGTGAAAGGTCCTGATGGTTTGCCTGGTGCTAACGGTTCGGATGGGCGTGATGGTGTTCCGGGCCTTGCAGGTGCTGATGGTGTGAATGGAGTTGACGGCGCTGATGGTCGGGATGGTTCGGCCGGTGAGCGCGGTGATGTGGGTACTTCAGGTCCTGCCGGCCCGCAAGGTGCACAGGGTGAACGGGGTGAGCGCGGCCCCGCCGGTGCGAACGGATCCGATGGTAAAGATGGTAAGGATGGCCGTTCTGTTGTGTCCGTGTACTGTTCCGGGGGCAGCCTGGTTGTGAAATATAGTGACGGTGTGGTTTCTACGATATCGGGTTCGGTGGCCTGCCAGGGTGTGAAACCGTCGCCTATAGTGACTATATCATCCCACAAATAGAAAGGAGTGGCTGTGATGGTAGTGTTTGGTGGTGGTGTGTGGTGAGATACATTCCTGCGGCGCATCACTCGGCCGGTTCGAATAGTCCGGTGAATAGGGTTGTGATTCATGCGACGTGCCCGGATGTGGGGTTTCCGTCCGCCTCGCGTAAAGGACGGGCTGTGTCCACGGCAAACTATTTCGCTTCCCCATCGTCTGGTGGTTCGGCGCATTATGTTTGCGATATTGGGGAGACGGTGCAGTGCCTGTCTGAGTCTACTATAGGGTGGCATGCCCCGCCGAATCCGCATAGTTTGGGTATAGAGATTTGCGCGGATGGGGGTTCGCACGCCTCATTCCGTGTGCCAGGGCATGCCTATACGCGGGAGCAGTGGCTGGATCCTAGGGTGTGGCCCGCGGTAGAGAGGGCCGCTGTCCTGTGCCGGCAGTTGTGTGACAAATATAATGTTCCGAAAAGAAAACTGTCGGCTGCCGATTTGAAGGCTGGCAGGCGTGGTGTTTGCGGCCACGTGGATGTGACGGATGCGTGGCACCAGTCGGATCATGACGATCCTGGGCCGTGGTTTCCGTGGGACAGGTTTATGGCCGTCGTCAACGGCGGTAGTGGTAGTGAGGAGTTAACTGTGGCTGATGTGAAAGCTTTACATGATCAGATTAAACAATTGTCTGCCCAGCTTACTGGTTCGGTGAATAAGCTGCACCATGATGTTGGTGTGGTTCAACTACAGAATGGTGATTTGGGTAAACGTGTCGACGCCCTGTCATGGGTGAAGAATCCGGTAACCGGGAAGCTGTGGCGCACCAAGGATGCCCTGTGGAGCATCTGGTATTACGTGTTGGAGTGTCGTAGCCGTATTGACAGGCTGGAGTCTACTGTCAATGATTTAAAGAAGTGATGTGTTGTGGGTAAACAGTTTTGGTTGGGTTTGTTTGAGCGTGCCCTGAAAACTTTTATTCAAACGTTTGTTGCTGTGCTTGGGGTGACTGCGGGTGTGACTTATACTGCGGAGTCGTTTCGCGGTTTGCCGTGGGAGTCTGCCCTGATTACGGCCGGGGTTGCTGCGGTGCTGTCGATTGCTACCTCGTTTGGTAACCCGTCGTTTGTTGCCGGTAAACCGAAAACGACGCCTGTTGTGGATGCTGGGCTTGTTCCACCCGATGATGGGGGCATGGTTGAGCCGCACATGGTTGACGAAACGGATCCTGGCATGATAGAGCCTATCGACGATGCCGATGCTGGAGGCTATGTGCCGAGGCGTGCTGCTGAGTCGGAAGTTGGCACGGTAGAGTCTACTGTTGCATAAGTGAATATATGTGTGTGCCCCAGCGGTGCTGCCACGATCGTGTGGTGGTTGCTGCTGGGGCACTATTTTTGTGTCTACAGGGGTTTTACAGGTTGTCGTCTAGGGTGTCTTCGAGTGTCTGTTGTAGGAGTGCACACTCGGCGAGGGTGTCTTCAGCCTGGTCGACAATGTTTTGTTTTGCTATGCTTGGATAGTTGTCGCGGTGATTGTAGATGGCTTCCAGAATGTTGTCTGCCATGATTTGTAGTGTTAGGGCCTGGTTGGTGATGCATTCCAGCTCGTCTAGGGCGGCCTGGCTAGCCTCCGGTTGCCGGTTGTCCGGATGTTCTGCAAGGTTGCAGTCCCACAGGATTTCTTGGCATGCATCCCTGGTGTCTGCGTCCACATCGATGTCGTCTAGGCTGACACCGTTGGCGTTGAGGCTGATGTTGTCGAGGTTGATGGGAACCAGATATTCGCTGCTGATGCTGCAGGTGATGTTTGCGAGTTCTGTCATGTTTCGTGGCTGCTGCTGTATGATGCGGCGGGCCGCGGTTTTGAGGGCTGTGACTGTTCGGTGTCTGTTACTGGGCATCGTTTCTATTCTTCTTCCCCGGTGTAGCTGGTGGTGTTGGTGTACTGGGTGAGTGTGATCAGGCACTGGTCGGCCCACTGTTTCACCGTCTGCCGTGTCACACCCAATCGTTGGGCTGCCACCGAATAGGTTTGATCATACCCGTAGACTTCCCTGAATGCGGCAAGCCGTGCTAGCCGTTTCCGCTGTTTGGATGGTTCACATGTGAGGGTGTAGTCGTCGATGGCCAGTTGTAGATCGATCATGGCTACAAGGTTGTTGCCGTGGTGTTGTGGCGCGGTTGGTGGGGGTGGCATGCCCGGTTCGACACTCGGTTTCCATGGGCCGCCGTTCCAGATCCATTGGGCGGCTTGGATGATGTCGGCTGTGGTGTAGGTTTGGTTCACTGGTCACCCCTTGAACAGGTTGTCGAGGTTGTCGAGGTTGTCTGGGTTGCTGGTGTTGGTGGTGTCGAATCGTCCCACACAGTGGCAGTAGTCGTACATGAGTTTGATGATGTGTTGGTGGTCGCCGAGGTAGGTGTTTCCGCTGATGCTGTAGGTGGCTGTGCCGTCTTTTGCGATGGTGTATTTGGCGGTGATTGTTTCGGGTGTTTCGGTGTTGGTGATGATTGCTGTGGTGGTGGTGCCTACGGTTTGTAGCCTGGTGGTTTGGGTTCCGTCGTCGAGGATGGTAGTAACCATGAGGGTTGTCCTTTAGATGCTGGTTTGGTTGTCGGCTAGATGAATAATATCGGATAAAGGTTTCGGCTGGTCTAGGTGTTGTATGGTTTTGTTGGCTAGCCGTTTGGCTACTCTGTAGCACATTTTGGTATAGTGTTTGTTGTCTAGGTTGTGGTATTGTTCTCGCACCGCAATATATAGTAGGGAGTCTTGGTACAGGTCGTCTGCACTGATTGCGGGGTAGTGTCCGGCTGTTTTGGTGCATGCCCGGTTGAGTGTGCGAAGATGATGGTTTGTGGCCCATCCCCACGATGCGGTGGTGGCCAGGTCTGCTTTTGTTGGTCGTCTGCTCATGGCACTATTTCATCTCGCTATCTGATAGTTGTTTGGTGTTTTGTTGTTTATAGTGTAGCACACTAGTCCGGGGTGGCCGGTGGTGCCCGTCTTGTGCCGGTACCAGACGGATTCTCCTTCCATGGATGGGCATTGGATGAAGGTGCGTTGTCCTTGCTCGGAGATTTCTAGGTGGTGCCGGTGCCCTGCCATGAGTATATGGGATGTGGTGCCGTTGTGGAATTCTTGGCCGCGCCACCATTCGTAGTGTTGGTTGTTGCGCCATTGGTGTCCGTGGGCGTGCAGGATGGTGGCGCCGGCTACGTTGACGGTGGTGGTCATTTCGTCCCGCTCAGGGAAGTGGAAGTGGATGTTGGGGTAGTGGTTGGTGAGCTGGTAGGCTTCTGCGATGGCGCGGCAGCAGTCCACGTCGAAGGAGTCATCGTAGGTGGTGACTCCTTTGCCGAAGCGTACTGCTTCACCGTGGTTGCCGGGGATGGAGGTTACGGTGACGTTGGCGCAGTGGTCGAACATGTGGACGAGTTGCATCATGGCCATGCGGGTGAGCCTGATTTGTTCCGTCAAGGGTGTTTGTGTGCGCCAGGCGTTGTTGCCTCCTTGTGACACGTATCCTTCGATCATGTCGCCGAGGAATGCGATGTGGACTCGTTCAGGTTTGCCTGCCTGTTGCCAGTAGTGTTTTGCAGCGGTGAGGGAGCGCAAATAGTCGTCTGCGAATCGGCTGGTTTCTCCGCCGGGGATGCCTTTGCCGATTTGGAAGTCGCCTGCCCCGATGACGAAGGCCGCAGTGCTGTAGTCGGTGCGGGTGTCCTGTTCGGGTTTTGGTGGCTGCCATTCGGCTAGTTTATCGACGAGTTCGTCTATAGGGTAGGGGTTTGTTGCGGGTTGGTGGTCGATGATTTTTTGTACGGATCGGCCTGTTTCTCCGTTCGGTAAGGTCCATTCGGAGATGCGTGTGCGGCGCACGGTTCCGTTGGCTAGATTGTCGTCGATGGTGTCGATGGCGTTGTCGTGGTTGGCTAGCTGTGTGAGGAGCCGGTCAATATTGTCTATCATCGGATATCCTCTTTCTTTTGCGGGGTGGCGTTGGCTTGTGTGCGGCGATAGTCTTTTATAACGGTGGCGGAGATGGGGTATCCGGCTTGGGTGAGCTGTTTTGCTAGCCACGAGGCGGGGATGGTTTTGTCGGCGAGCACGTCTGCGGCTTTGCGGCCGTAGCGTTGAATAAGGGTTTCAGTTTTTGTTGCCATGATATCCTAGGGGTTGTGTGGTGGGCTGCCATCCGGTGCGGCAGTCGCCGTCGTGTCCTGGTTTGCGGGTGCACCATGTGATGGTGCCGTCTGTGTGGTTGAGTGTTTTGCCGCACATGACGTCACGCAAGTGCTCGGGCAGTACACTGTCATCCTGGTTGCTGGTTTGTGTGTCGAAGAGTGTTTTCTGGTTGGTGAAGTGTTCGGATACGGTGCCGTTGTGTACGGGGAGTATCCATGTTTTCCATTGTTGTTGTAGCCGTGTGTTCCAGTGGAATTGTTTGGCGGCGTTTTCTGCCTGTTTTATGGTTTTGTAGTAGCCGACTAGTATGCGCTGGTGCTGCTGGTCGGGCGGGTTTTGGCCTCGCCAGTATTGTGCCGCGACGGCGTAACGGTTGTTTTCTGTGAAGGTGTTCCAGCAATATTCGATAATGTTGTTGAGTGTGTCGTCTGTAACATCTGTGTCGCTGTTTAGTGTTTCTTGGGCGATGATGTCGCGGATGGCTTGCCGATTTTTGGTGGTGGGTTTGAAGGTGATGCTCACGATAGTACCGGCTCGTCTTGCAGGAACTGGTTGAAGGAGCCGTCTCCAGCATGTTGTGCCTGTGTGATGTCCTGGTCGGTCCAGTCGGGGTGCTGCTGTTTCAGATAGTGCCAGCGGCACGCATTGTAGGTTTCGTTTTGGAGCCGTGTGAGATGGTTTTCGGTGATGATGTGTTTCCATATTTTCCAGGAGACGTCGAGTCTGCGGAGCATGTCCATGGCTGGCACATTAAACGAGTTCAGGAAGAGTATTTCTTCGGTGTAGTATTCCTTCTCGTACTGGCCCCATCCGCTTCGGTGCCTGTTGGGCTGGTTTTTAGGGTAGGCTTCCCGGCATACTTTGTGCAAACGTTTGGCCATGTCGTCGGGTAATTTAATGTCGGGGTTGGCGCGGATCATGGATCGCATCCCATCATAGGTGGTGCCCCAGGTGTGCATGATATGCAGTGGGTCTTCACCGTCTGCCCATTTTTCTGCACAGATGGCGAGGCGGATACGCCTCCTAGCGGCCTTACTCGTGTCGCGGCGGCTGGGGATGGGGCACGTGTCGAGGGGATCCATGATGTTTTATATGCCTTTCTTTGTTGTGGTTGCTTGTGTGGTTTTACTGTAGCACAGTGTCTAGTGCTTGTGTCAACCCTGTTTTGCCGGCCTGCAGGTAGGTGTCTGTGACATCCCCAACTGTGAGGGGCACATGGGTGGCTTGCGGTAGTGCTTGGGCGAGTGTTTTTGCCATCTGGTGGCCTGCCGGGTCGGGGTCGGACCAGATGTAGATGTGGTCGTAGCCTTCAAAGAATTTGGTCCAAAAGTTTTGCCACGAGGTTGCGCCGGGTAGGGCTACGGCCGGCCATCCGCATTGTTCGAGGATCATGGAGTCGAATTCGCCTTCGCAAATATGCATTTCGGCTGCCGGGTTGGCCATGGCGGCCATGTTGTAGATGGAGCCTGTGTCTCCTGCCGGGGTCAAATATTTGGGGTGGTTGTGGGTTTTGCAGTCGTGCTGGAGTGAGCAGCGGAAACGCATTTTTCGTATCTCGGCTGGGCCGCCCCAAACGGGGTACATGTATGGGATGGTGATGCACTGGTTGTAGTTTTCGTGGCCTGGTATGGGGTCATTGTCGATGTATCCAAGGTGGTGGTAGCGGGCTGTTTCTTCGCTGATGCCTCTTGCCGAGAGCAGGTCGAGAATGTTTTCGAGGTGGGTTTCGTAGAGGGCCGAGGCTTTCTGGATTCGGCGGCGTTCCGCAATGTTGTATGGGCGTATGCTGTCGTACATTCGGGTTTTCTTTCTCTAATTGTTGTTGTAGTTTGGCGAGTCCGCCTCCGACACCGCATGTGTGGCAGTACCAGACGCCCTTGTCGAGGTTGATGCTCATGGAGGGCTGGTGGTCGTCGTGGAACGGGCAGAGTATGTGTTGCTCGTTCTTGGACGGATTGTACCGTATCTGGTAGGTGTCGAGGAGGCGGCAGGTGTCAGAGGTGTGGGAGGAGCTCGTTGAGGGTTGATACCACATAGGCTTCACTCCAGGGTTTGTTGCGCTGTTTCATGATGACGAGTCCGATAGTGGACTGGTTTTCGCGGTTTCGGTGTGTTTCGTAGTTGCGTGCCTCCCGGCTGGCTTGTCTCACGAATTCGGCGAGATGGGGCTGGCCCGCTTTCGCTTCTATCACATAGGTTTTGTTGCCGGTTTTGAGGATGAGGTCGCCTTCATCCTCTTTACCGTTGAGGTGGAGGCGCTCAATATTGTGTCCGGTGTCGCGTAGCTGGTGTAATAGTCGTGTTTCCCATTCTGCGCCTGCCCTGCGGTTGCGTGACTGTTGTGAAGCCATCATAGTCCTTTATGTTCTTGTGTCATGTTCCATGGCTGTTTTTCGGCAAGTGGCCCGAAGAATGTGTATTCGGGGTAGGCTCGGAGCCGTTCGTATCGGGTGCCGTCGGGGCTGGATTTGCCGGTGCGCTGTTTAAGTACGGCGATGCGCGCCTCTGCCGGTATCGTGAGCCCGTTGCCGTTATCCTCGCCACCATACAATGAGACTCCGAGGATGAGTTGTGGTTTTTCGGAGAGGCCGTTTTTAATTTCCCTGCGTGCCGGCGGGTGTTCGATGTCGGAGCCGGTTTTGTCGGTTGCGTGGTGGGTGACAATAATGGTGGAGCCAGTATCTCTACCTAACGCTGTGATCCATTGCATGGCTTCTTGCTGGGCTTGGTAGTCGGATTCGCAGTCTTGAATGTCCATCAGGTTGTCGATAACAATGATGGGCGGGAAGGTGTTCCACATTTCCATGTAGGCTTGTAGCTCCATGGTGATGTCTGTCCATGTGATGGGTGACTGGAATGAGAATGTGATGTGTTGGCCGTGGTGGATGCTGTCTCGATAGTATTCTGGCCCGTAGTCGTCGATGTTTTGTTGTATCTGGGCGGTGGTGTGTTGTGTGTTGAGTGAGATGATTCGTGTGGAGGCCTCCCAGGGTGTCATGTCCCCTGATATGTAGAGGGCGGGCTGGTTGAGCATGGCGGTGATGAACATGGCTAGCCCGGATTTTTGGCTGCCGGACCGCCCCGCGATCATGACGAGATCCCCTTTGTGGATGTGCATGTCCAGGTTGCGGTAGAGGGGTTCTAGCTGGGGTATGCGGGGCAGTTCGGCTGCGGTTTGGGAGGCTCTCTCGAAGGATCTTTGGAGAGAGAGCATCGGGACCTTATCTATCTATCGGTTGGATGTGTATTGGCGGTCAGATGGAGTCGATGTCGATATCAGCATCAGTTGAGGCTGTGGTGTCGTCTAGCTGACCGTTATCGCGCTTGTCTACATATTCGGCAACCTTATCGTAGATGGCGTCGTCTAATGGTTTGAGCACGACCGCGTTGAACCCGTTTTTGGTGCGTACGGTGGCTAGTTTGAAGGCCTGCTCCTCGCCAAGGTACGCCTCTAGATCGCGGATCATGGAGTGTGGGCGGTCATTGTTGCCGCGGGCTTTCTCAATAATAGCGTTGGGGATTGTTTCTGGGGTGCCATTGTTGAGATCATCTAGGGTGTGGAAGATGGTCACATCAGCATAGATGCGGTCGGCGGTTTGTCCGCCGTAGCCTTCGGTGTTGTGCTGAACGTCGCGGATTTTGAAGGCGATGGCGGTGGCATCCTGGTTTCGGGAAGGGTTGAAGAAGGTGCTGTTGCTGTTGTTGTTGCGGTAGTTTGCGAGTCCCATAACTTGATTTTCCTTTTACTGTTGTGTCTGTTTTTGTTGTCTTATATTGGTTTATCGGGTGAGGCTGTTTCGTTTGCTGCGGAAAGCCTCTGACACGTCACTGTTACTGGTAATGATCTTCTTGTACTGTTTCAGAAGGTCTGCTAGCTGTGCTTTGCTTGTTGCGTTGTTGATTTTGTTGATGATGATATCGTTTTCTTTGGATGCGATGTTGTTGACATAGTTTTTGGCTGCCTGGTTGTATCGGTCTTGGAGGATGATGGATGCGCTTGCTACCAGGGTGGCTAAATCCCAGTCTTTGGAGACTGTTTCATCTTTCAATCCTCCCAACAGATCGATGATGGCCTGTTTTGCCTGATCGGCGGTGTCTCCTCGGATGACTATCCATGGGGCAGCATAGTCTCCACCATATTTGAGTGTGATCGTGAATCGATCATTGTCTGTGATATGCTCGTCGGTCACGTGTTTTCCTTTTCTTTGTTTTCGGCTTCTGGTGGCTGTACTGTGGTTTCTATCGGGTATCTGTAGGCGTCTTTCCCGTCTACCGCCCAGCAGGCGTCCTTGACGGGGCATCCTTTGCAGAGTGCTGTGACGTGGGGTACGAAGATGCCTTGGCTGATTCCTTTCATTGCTTGACTGTACATGGATGATACATGCCGGTAGGTGTTGTTGTCAAGGTCGTAGAGTTCGGTTGCTGTGCCCCGTGTCGGGGACTGGTCGTCGTTGCGGCTGGTGGCTGGCGTCCAAAACATGCCTTTCGTCACATGGATGCCGTGTTGGTTGAGCATGTACCGGTATGTGTGCAGCTGCATACTGTCGGCGGGTAGGCGTCCGGTTTTGAGGTCCAAAATGAAGGTTTCACCCGTATTTGTATCTGTGAATACCCGGTCAATATATCCGACTATTTTTGTGCCGTCTTGGAGGGTGGTTTCTACAGGGTATTCGATGCCTGGCTGGCCGTCAATAACAGCGGTGATGTATTCTGGGTGGTTGCGCCTCCATGTTTTCCACCGGTCCACGAAGGTGGGGCCGTACATCATCCACCAATTGTAGTCTTTCTTGTGTGGCCCGCCCGACTCGCACATGTTTTTGCACACTCGGCCGGAGGGTTTGATGTTTGTGCCTTCGGATTCGGCGAGGGCGACTTGGGTGTCGAAAATGTTTTTGAAGGATGAGAGTTTGTCTGGCAGTTCAGGGTATTCGGCGGGATTGTACAGGTGTAGGTCGTATTGTTCGGTGATGTGGTGTATGGCGCTTCCGGCGATGGTGGCGTACCAGGTGTGGTGTTGGGTGTGGTAGCCGTGGGATAGGCGCCATTTTTCACCGCATTCGGCCCACTGTGACAGTGATGAGTAGGAGATGTGGCCTGGATGGTGGATGGTTTTCGGGTATTGTGCTAGAGGCATTACTGGTCGCCTTTGTGGGTGTTCCATGGGTTGCGGGTGTCTACCCCGGCATTGTGTTGCTGGTATGCGAGGAGTGCGAGGCAGTGCCAGGCAGCATGTGCCAGGTGGGGTAGCCCGGATTCATAATCGAGGTTGTTTCCTTGCTGCCATGATAGCAGGTGCCTGTAGAGGGCGTCAACGCTGTGGCTCCACGGATAGCCGCCGGTCCAGTTGTTGTCGCCGTATTTGGTGGCGCCGTAGCCTGCCACGGAGCCTAGGGCGTGTAAGGCTGCGGGGTCGATGAGGGATAGCCTGCAAAGTTTGAGTTCTTTCTTGGCGCCAGTATCAGGGTCGGTGTACATGCGGGTGGGCTCATCCATGGTGTGTGTGCTCCTTGAGTGTGGGTTACTGGTTGGGGTTGTGGGCGAGTGCTACGGCGAGGATGATGATGGCGAGGGTTTCTGCGATGAGGATGGGTGTTGTGATCATTTGGTGTCGCGGGGATTGGTGGTGAGTGTGGAGGCGCCTAGGAGGGTGGTGAGGGCGCATGCGGCGATGATGGCGAGGGCGGCTTTGTGGCTGGTGCCGGTGGCGTACATCCATGTGATGATGCCGCCTTGGATCCAGGCGAGGCTGGTGAAGAACGTTTCGTAGCTGTGTAGCTCAATGTTGTTGTTGGGTGTGTTCATGCTTGCTCCTGAAGAATGGTGTTGATGGTTTTGTAAATGTTGTACAGGTCGGCTTCGATGGTTTGTAGCTGTTTGATTTGGTGGTCGAGGTTAATGTGTGGGTTGAGGGTGTTGATGCGGGAGGCGATGTCGGTGGCTGTGCGTAGTGTACCGCCGGTGTGGTGAATGATGTGTGCCGTGTCGGCGAGTCCGGTGGTGACAGCGTAGTGGGAGAGGAGAGGCATAGCGGTCCTTGACGGGGTTACTGTTGCGGGTTGATGTTGAGGTCGGTGACGTTGGGGTGGTCTTCTGTTCCGGTGACGAGGCAGTGGACGGTGACGGGGAGTTTGGATGCTCCCGGCTGGCGGACGGTAGCGCCGTAGACGATGCTGAACGTGTCTTTGCCAATAATTTTGTGGAGTTGGAGGTCGATGTCGGGGTTGCCGTTCCAGTTGACACCCTGTGCTGCGGCCTGTTGTTCGGCTTTGCGGTTGCAGGTGTGTGCCGCGGTGATCATGGTCAGCCCCTTGCTGGTTTCTTCCCCCCTTGCTTGGGCTTGCCGGTGGGCTTTGGCCTGCTCGGTCCACAGTGACTGTTCTGCGGCAGCCTGGCGGGCTTTCTTTTCGGCTTTGCGCTGTTGGACGGTTTCAGGTGTCCAGGCGGTGTTGGCTGTGGTGGCTTGTGGAGCTGGCTGTGAGGCGAGTGGCGGATTGTCGTCTGGGGCTGGCATGAAGGAGGCTGCGGCGATGATGGCGAGAGTGGCGCCGGCGATGGTGTAGCCTGTTTTCTTGTTCATGGCTTTGTGTTCCCCTTTCCGGGGTGTTGTTCGTTGCTGACATGATCAATACTTTCAGCGGCTGGACCCACTGTCAAGGTGTCGCTCAAGTGTTGTGAGCGATGCTGTTGTGGCTTGGGGTTTTATCGGGCACACAGGGTTAGCAGGTGGCCCACATTGATGCGGGTCACATTCCAGTAGAGTTGCGTGGCTTCACCACCAGTGAGCGGCTTCCACTCGTCATGGCTGAACACGGTGCCATCGGATGCGATGAATGTGTTGGGGCGTAGCTTGTGAAGTTCAGTCTCTACATGCTGCCGGTAGGTTTCGGCGAGGCTCTCGAAATCGAGGTGGTCGCAGGAGAGGTTTTCGAGGCGTGTCAGGTCGAAAGGCTCAGGGCAGTCCGGGGTGTGGGTGTAGAGCTGGGTGAAGTGGTTGGCGATCTTCTGCATGACGGGTTCCTTTTCTCGTGTGGTGGGTTGATGGTTTTTATCGTGTAGCTTCGGCAATGATGGCGTCCACGTCGATCGTGTCGATCATGTCGTGGAGGTCTTCTGCCTCGTCCGGGGTGAGTGGCTGCCAGCCGGGTGGCCCATACACTGCACCGTCGAGGGTGACAGTCCACATGGGTCGGATGAGTCGTATGGCTTCTTGTACTTTAGCGTGGTACATGCGGCGCACCATAGCCAGATCCATGTCGTCTGAATGGTCTCCGGTGAGGCTGTGGAGGCTGAGGGGGTCGATTTCTGTCTGCCCGTAGAGGCTGGTGAAGGATGGTGTGATGAGTGTGCCATCCATGGGTGTGCTCCTTTCGGTGGTGTAGGGATTGTCGCGGTTTCTAGAGTGTGCGGGCTGCGACCCCATGTCAAGGCTACGCTCATTCGGATTGAGCGTTTCATGCTGGAGTGTCTGGTGTGACAGATGTCACTTAAGCCATTATGGCCTCTCTCAGCGCCTGATATATGTCCGGGGTAGGATTATATAGGGTTGGCCCTGCTGTTCGATTCTAGGGCCCTTCTAGGGCGTCTCAGGGGTATGTCTGGGTGATAGCGGGTGTGGCAGATGATCTAGCGAGTCAAGGTGCCGAGCTGAGACATAAGATCTATCATCTAGGTGTGTGAGATGCATCACATCCTCCTGGCTTAGTGTGCACCCTCAAGGCTACTCTGCCCATCTGGCGTGGAGGGTGTAGCCCAGAAATGCCGTTTAAAGCTTCAGGGGTACGCCTAGGAGCGCCTTGCAGGGTGGGGGCTAGGTATTTATACCCCCAGCATATTCTGATCGATTATAGACGCCTACAGGAGCTTGATACGCGATCCGCTATCCAGACGCAGATCATCAGCCCCCATCTTGCTTAGCTAAGCCTGCACTATGTGGACAGTGTGGGATGCTAAGAGGGAAGAAGGACACGGTAAAAAGAAGAGGGGGGAGCATCAGCCTTCACACCTTAAGGTCTTAGCACTGATGGACTTAGCACCGAGCCCCTCAAGGGCTCGGCATCAGCCCGAGCAGGCTCAGCCCATCAGGCACAGCCCTGAAAGGGGTACACGCCATCAGGGAAGGCTTGAGAGTACGAGGAGCCTTAGCGACGAGTACTCGAAAGCCTGAGGGAACACCATCAGCACTGATGGGCCTAGCGTGTTCGGAAAGAACACAGGAGTACAGTGTGACAGCTGTCCGGGAGTGAACCCGTTCTGACTAGGGGTTTCAGCCTTAACCACCCTCAAAGGTTACAAGACTCTAAGAAAATTTAAGGAAAAGTTTAGGTTTAATTTTTGGACCTTTACCACCAAAAACACCCGTTTACACCCCTCAAACCCGCCTATAGAGCCAAACGCCGATGTTGAGGGTATCTCTACCTAGTGTGATAGGCTGGACAGGTAGCCAGCTGGACGCAAGGCCAGAAAGTGCTGACGCACTTCCCATCCTCGCTTACCATCAGTCTACCAAACACTTAAAGACCTAAGGGCTTAGCGCTAAGGTGCTGATAGCTTAGCACCGAGCCCCTCAAGGGCTCGGCATCAGCCCTAAAGTCTTAAACACTTAAAGTACATATAAAACTTTAAAAGCTTAGCACTTAAGGTTATCAATAAACATTAAAGCTTTAAAATCTTAAAGTAAATATAACACCTTAAAGGCTTAGCACTTAAGGATATAAACTTTACATCAGTGTTTAAGACTTTAAAACTTAAAATAACTATTAAGACTTAAAGACTTATAAGCTTTAAACACTTAAAGTAACTATAAGACTTTAAAAACCTTAAGTACTTAAGGTTAACCATCAGTCTTAAACTTTAATATTATAACCTATAAGCTTTAAGACTTATAGGTTATAATATAATATAAGTTATAAAAGTTTTAGAAGAGCTAAAGGGTTAACTTCTTTACTTCTCTACTCTCTTTGGTACTTTCTCTCTTCTCTTCTTTTCTTCATCAGGGGAGAAGAGGAACCTTTACCGTCAACGCTGATGAGCTTTCACCGTGTGACTCGTGTACCACCGGTCGTACGCTCCCGGTTTGTACACTCCCCACACTTACTCTACCCGTGCCCCTTTAAGGCTTGGCGTGTTCGGCTGAAGGCGTACGGCGTGTCACGCCAACACCCTTAACACTAGGTAAGACTTAAAGTGTATATTATATGTAGAAGACTTTAAAAACTTTAAGGGTGTTCCTGCTGAGCCCGTGTCCTTCAACGCTAGGCGCCAAGCGCTAAGCCTTGAAACGCGAACACACACCCACCCCCTTTTTTCTTTCGTGTCCTTCTCTTTTGACACAGCTGGGGGGCGATGTGATTTTTCTCACATGCCAGGGGGTAGTGGAGAAAACAACCACCCCAGAATATTCAAGACACCCCCTCAAACAAACAAAACAGCCCCTAGAATCGACTAGCAGGGCAAGGGTAGAGTATTCATACCCCCAACGGTTCCCAGGCCGTTACAGAGGCAAATAAGACCCATACAAGGCTAGGCGAGGAACAGACACAACATGGCACGCACCAACCGCACAGCCACCGCAGCCCACCGACGCTGGCGGCAACGACTCATCACCCAAGCCCGACAACAAGGCCAAACCGAATGCCCACTCTGCGGAGCAACCATCACCTGGAACACCCATGATCTCCCAACCAGCCCCGAAGCCGACCACATCACACCCGTCAGCAGGGGAGGACTCAACACCCTCGACAACGGGCAAATCATCTGCAGAACATGCAACAGAAGCAAAGGCAATCGCAGCGAACCAAACATCCAATTCCAACAACAAACCACAAAAACCCTGATCCCATGGTGAAAAACCTGCCAACCCCCACCGGGGACACCCCCTGCACAGGCGTGCAAGACCTCGTACGGCTTAGTGAAATACCTCCCTTTTGTGGATTTGTCTGTTTGTCGACTTTTTGTGTTGGTGGTGAGTGTTGTGCAGCCTGAGCTTCCCGGGTCTCGTGATTGGTGTGGGGAGACGCGTCGTTGGTGGCGTGT
>Ga0209132_1000186_pt1 | contig 25266 bp, 30 predicted proteins | sample UppTromiDAQMD023_FD_185835 | JGI IMG/M metagenome (GOLD analysis project Ga0209132, IMG submission 185835) | Upper troposphere microbial communities from Maryland, USA - DAQMD-023 (SPAdes) (version 2) | ecosystem: Environmental > Air > Outdoor Air > Unclassified | place: USA: Maryland, Virginia...
TAGAAAGTGGCTCCATTCGTCTAATTTAAAAGTCGAAGATGCTAAAATTTTAATTAAAGTCTATGAGACCCAGGCTAAAAAGTACTATGAGAAACATAATACTTATATCAAAGTACTTAAATTCGGAGGATATATATGACTAATAAACCTACTAAAAAAAGAATACAACAAAAACACTTAGACGCTGTGAGAAAAAAGGCTGAACAGATAGAACTGGAGATGCGCAAACTACGCCAGCAATTCTTAAGGCAACAACGCGAAGACAGATACAAAAATATTCACAATTCAAGAGCTGAATTACTGAAGTTATTTAGTGTTATTAAAGAATTCAAATTCTACTCTCAGCTGCTCGACTTTATAGAAGAAAAAAATCTAAGCAAAGTCGCTTCATTAATTAAAGATATTGATTTGAAAGACGATATTAATGATACTAACAAATCATAGGACATAAAAATCATGGAAAGAAACTTAGAAGAGGAGCTAAAGATGGCACAAATTAGACACTATGAACAGATGATTAAACAAAGCGAGATAGAAATCGAAAAATTTCGTGAACAACTAGCCCAAGATCGCGAACAAATGCAACAAGATCGTGAACAATGGAAAATAGAAAATGAACGAATGCAACGCGAGAGTGAAGCACGTATTACTAAGTATGAAGCAGAAAGAGAAAAGCTAAACAAAGATACGCGATATTACCCCTTAGTTTCGATAATAATAGCATTGATTGCTGCTATAGCAGCCATAGCAGCATCTATTATCACATTAATTAAATAAATATAATAAATATATTGAATTAATATTTTTTATATATATAATTGCTATTAATTAAGTTGTTAATTAATAGTAAATTGAAACTAGGAGAATGTGTAATGAATAAGCTTATTTTTGTTGGACGAGTTGCTACTACACCAGTTTTAAAAGACTGTAAAGGGACTAAAATCACTAAGTTTAATTTAATACGTGATGAATACGCGGGCAAAGATGAAAAAGGAGAAATGAAACTTCGCGAAGTTTCAATCCAATTTACTGCCTTTTCATCTTTAGCGCAGCGTATTGCTGAGCATGTCATGATTGGCGATCAATTAATTGTAGAAGCAAAGGTGTATAACAATAACTATACAGATAGTGCAGGAAATGAACATTTTGGCTTTTCGTTTGAAGTTAAAGAAATCACTTTTGGCTCGCCGGGGAAGAAAAAGCGAGAAAAGCTTGCGCAAAAAGGGTCGGTTATGAGCAAAGGAGGGTTTTCCGCAGCTGATGAGGGTTCAAAAGGTTTTGGGCATGACGAAAAACAAGATATACCTTTTTGAGCCATAAAATCACAATATGTCACGAATATTTGCTTATTGTCGTGTTTCAACCGCAGAGCAAACCGCAGAAAATCAGAAACAAGAAATACTCAAAGCGGGCTTTGCGGTTGAACCGTTTCGTTTTATTGAAGAACAGATTAGCGGCGATGTCCCAGCTAGAAATAGACCAGCCTTTAGCAAACTGATTGATCGGTTAGAGCCCGGTGATATTCTTGTCGTTACTAAAATAGATAGGCTAGGTAGAAGTGCGGCAGATGTGCAATCTACTGTCGAGCTGCTCGCTAGAATGGAGGTTAGGGTTTATTGTATAGCCTTGGGCGGGACAGATTTAACTAGCTCGACCGGGAAAATGACCATGCAAATTTTGGCGGCCATCGCTGAATTTGAACGAAATCTTATTGTAGAGCGGACCAATGCCGGGGTTGCGCGCGCTAGAGCACAAGGCAAGCGCATTGGGCGTCCCCCCGCGCTTACTAGTATGCAAGAGAAAAACGTGCTCAAACGCTTGGAAGAAGGATCAAGCATACGCAGGATCGCCAAAGAATATAGCGTGTCGCGCAGTACTATTAAGCGCATTAGTAAAAAGCTTAAGCAAGTAGAAGATGCTGTTGAAAAAAAACCCTTATCCTAGGAATAAGGGTTTGGAAAGATAAGGACAACTTTTTAATAAGATGGTAAAAGCTATTGAATACTCATTCTCCAGGGACAATGTTTTCATATGGAGGCGAAATCTTAAGTACTAGTATAATTGAATTTGCAGAATCAAATTTACATGCTATCCGACAAATATCAAATTTTCCATTATCTATTTGATAACACCAAAAATTGCCAGGTAAACGATAACCTTCTATTTTAGGATTTACCGATAGCGAAGCTCTTTTCAATAATTCAATAATCTTTGTTCGTTTTTGATCATCAAGCTCAGTTAAATCATCTTTAATAGATTTTGCAAAGTTAATTTTCCAGAACGCTCCATCAGTTTTTACCTCTTCACATTCAAAAGGTATCTCTCCTTGGTTTATAATCTTTGACATAGCTTTTTGACTAAACCAAGTATCTTCTAGGTCATTTAATTGTTTTTTAAGCGATACGTAAATGTCTAATAGACGGTTAGGTCCAAAGTTCCTTATTAGATCATCCATGAAATGTGAAACTAAAACATTTAGGTCTTTTTCTTCAATCTCCATATATTTCCTTTCTATGATCTAAATTGATACATTATCTCAAGTAATTGAAATTTAACATTTTTATTTAATAGCTAAACCGTTATTAACAAAACTTGTTAAATAGTTTACTTTCTAGCGTTTTTTAGCATTCCCCAGAAATAGGCTCCTGGATCGCTTATAGCACTAAAATCAAAATCCGCTTGCTGTTTAATTACATAAAATAACACACTTAGCCCAAACTCTCTTATATAACTGAATAACTTCTTCTCAGTTAGTATATCAGTTTTAAAAATCGCCTGCTTTCTGTCGGGATACATTTTTTTTAGTTCTTTTAGAGTATATTTAACTTGTTTCTTTATTTCATCAGCGTCTTCATTGATGGTGAACTTCTCTGTTAACTTCTCGAGAACGTTTTCTCTAAACTCTTTACCTTCAATCTTGCTATTATCATGCACTGATCGCTCTCGCAAGGTAAACCATACCTTATCTTCCTTTCTATTGTAATGAATTAAAAAGTCAGGTAAAGGCTGGGTTTCTTGCATTTTCTTTATCTTAAATCTAAACAACTCAACTGAGCTTTCTGAACCAACCTTTTTAGCAAAATAATTTAAATTGAACACATTGTTAAACGATTCTTGACGACAATGAATCTTAGCGATTTGATAAATTCGTTTTTCAAACGGCTTTAATTTCAAATACTGAGGATTAATTGTTGCGATCCTTTTAGTTATGATTTCGCAATACAACCACTCTGGTAATACCACCTCTATTTTAATGATTTTCCCAGTTTTTTTGTCTTTGATGTAATCGTAACTATCTAAAAGACCCAGTCCCGCCCCGACTTCCCAGGTTTCTATGGTTCTATTTGTCTTTAACATCGTTCCTTTTAATCTTTCTAAGCTCTTAATCACCTGCTGGTAGTCTGTACCACTTGTTTTTCGACCTGTCGCTTTTAAAAAATCATACCCGGTAAAAGTAATACGCCTAGTAGGGATATCTTGTTCGTAAATAAGTTGTAACATCTTTGATATACAGTACAACCATAAATCAGCATCCTGAATTGTGGCCCGGCCAGCTGTCGTAGAACGTAGTGTTATTGTAGTTCCATTTCTACTAGTAAATTCATAGTCAAGCGCCCGCTTGTCTAGTTTCAATGAAAATAAAGGGAACTCTAAAGCAAATAAGTCAAATTGATAATTCTTGTGGATAACAACATCGGTAATATCGGTCGGTGTTATTTTTGCTATCTCTTGCTTCTTTTTTTCATCTTCTGGATTACTTGCAATAATGACTTCAGCAGCTTGACTATGTTTCTCATAGTACTTTTTAGCCTGGGTCTCATAGACTTTAATTAAAATTTTAGCATCTTCGACTTTTAAATTAGACGAATGGAGCCACTTTCTAAACTGTTCTTCAAAAAGCGTCTTTTTCTCGGGAACATCAAGCAAATAGCTAATAAGATCCTCGCTAGGATCCAAACTATTTTCCATTAATCCGAATAATACATCTTCACTAAGCATCAACGCACCTAGGTTATAATCTTTCACAGCCGATCTCCTTGTCATCTAAGGGGGTGGGTTAGAGTTCAGAAAGTACCGTTAATACTTTCTGAGCTCGCCAATCATCAAATTTTCACTTTACTTTTAAATCATTTGCTTGCACTATCGTGGTTCTAGAAATATATCGTGATTCTGGAAATATTTTTATCAACGAATTTAAGATAAATTCTAGCTAACTTCTTGCTAGTATATCGTGATTCTGGAAATATATCAAAAATATTATCGTGGTTCTAGAAATTTACTATCGTGATTCTGAAAATATATTTCTGTGGATAACTCAATTTACTATCGTGATTCTAGAAATTTATTATCGTGGTTCTAGAAATTTACTATCGTGGTTCTAGAAATTTACTATCGTGGTTCTAGAAATTTCAAAAAAATACAAATATCTGATTTTAAAAGAGAATTTTAAGATTTTTCAAAAAATGATAACTAAATATATCTTTAGATATATAAAATCTATAACCGCGGTGCCTGTGGATAACTTTTTTTTCACGCCGAAAATCTGCTCACTGCGTTCGCAGAAAATGAGTTCGCTTACGCTCACTGATTAATCACTTCGCTACACACTTGTTACGCTCAGTTAAAAAAGCTTGCTTCTTTGCATATAAAACAAATATGAATTAAATGTTGTGGACTTGTTGACAAACGCTTCGCTACGCTTGCGTACCGAGCTGCTTTATCCTGTGGACAGCTTATGGAAAACTCTAACGAGTTTCCCACAACCTGACACACAGGGCAGCTCTTTGCCAACAGGGTCCACAACAAGGCAATTAATTTTAAAAATTTTTCTAACCCCTACTGGCTTATAGCAAAGGCTACAGCAAGATCTACAAAATTTAACTGAGAAATAACGACCCGTTGTCTATTGTGCCAACCGATAAAAATCACCGGTTACTGACTGTTTAGCAGTGAAAGATAAATAGCTGACAAAGATTGTTGGGTAAAAATTGAAATAAAGGGCGTTTTAAGAGCCGTGGAGAGACTTTTTTAAGAAGTGTGGTACCTACCCTACATTGCGATAATTGAAATTCGTTAGAAGCGGTTTATTGCAGTTTGAAGTGAATTATTGATCTTGCCAAGGTCACAACTATAGTTAGTAGGGGTTTAAAATTTTTTTAAATTGTCCATGGTGTTGTGGGCCCTGTTGGCAAAGAGCCGCCCTGTGTGTCAGCAGGTTGTGGAAAACTCGTTAGAGTTTTCCATCAAGCTGTCCACAGGATAAAGCAGCTCGGTACGCGAGCGTAGCGAAGCGTTTGTCAACAAGTCCACAACAACTAAATTATGGCCACGGCAAGATTCAAAAATAAAGACTTGCAATTTTTTAGTATTGTGTTATTATGTGCTTGTCTACTGCCGTACAGGCAGCTTAGGAAATTAAAGTTAATCAGTTTACTGCCGCACAGGCAGCTTAAGAACAAGAAGCCACGCTACTTAGTATGTGTGGCTTTTTTGTATTCAAATTACGCTTTTCAAAAATCATTCAAATTTGTTCCTAATTTTGCCAATTTTTCTATTTGTTTCAAATTTTTTATATTTATTTATCTAAATAAATAAAGTACTTAAAAAAAATATTAAATTATCTATTGACTTTGTAATACTTTAGTGTAAAATGTATTACATGATTAACTTTAACTTTGTAGGAGTAAAAAATGCTAAGAATCATTTATGACAATCCGCGGAATTCAAGATGGGATAATTGCGGCATTGAATGGAATGGAGAAATTGAAAAAGGCAAAAGATATAAGAAAGATGATTATGTATTGTTATTGCCCCGTGGAGATTTTTATAAAGATTATTATGGTTACGATGAAGACGATTGGGATTGGAGAGCTGGTGGTCTAAATTATGATCTTGAGTATTTAGCTGACAGATTTGGAGGATGTGATATTTGGGTATTACATGATGAGAGAGAGTATGAAGATTTATACAAAGTTTATGAAGTATTAATAGGATGGTGTATTCCGTTTAAATTTAAGTATTATGTTCCAAAATAAAGTAGACTGGGGTTAAACCCAGTCCTTAGTTTACTGCCGCGCAGGCAGCTTATAAAGGAGCAATTATGGCAACAGTAGTTAGATTAACAAAAGAGATAGAAGAACGTTTAGATGATTTAGCAAAAAAAACAGGACAGACTAAATCATTTTACATTCGTGAAGCAATAAAAGAAAAGTTAAATGATTTAGAGGATATTTGCTTAAGTGATGAAGTCATGCTACGCATCCGTGTAGGTAAAGAAAAGATTTATAAATTTGATGAAGTAGCGGAAACGTTTGGAAGTATGATAAATGAAACGAATTTGGCTTGGACATTTGAATTTACAGAAACTGCTACAAAACAACTAAAAGAATTTGATAAACAAATACAAGAAATAATTTTGCAATATTTAAGAGATAATATTGCGATGCTAGATGATCCTCGAGAAAAGGGGAGAATTTTAACGGGTAAATTTGTTAGCTATTGGTGCTATCGTGTAGGTGATTATCGCGTGATATGTGACATAAACATTAAACAGTTTCTTATATTAGTTATCAGAAGATATGATTAGAACAAAAACACATAGAAGATATCTTCTTACGCCATTGCGCTATCCTGGCGGTAAGACCTCTCTCTTTAGTTTTTTTGATATTGTTATAAAAGTGCATAATTGGCAAGGCGTTACTTATATTGAACCCTTTGCCGGCGGCGCGGGAGCAGCTATATCGCTTTTATTGCTTGAAAAAGTATCTAGTATCGTCATTAATGACTATGATCCCGCTATATATGCGTTTTGGTATGCTGTAACTAGATATAATACGGAATTCATAAGACGAGTAGCTCAAACACCGGTGACTGTTGAGGAGTGGGAGCGACAAAAATTAATTTATAAAGCAGCTGATACATCAGATAAATTATCACTAGGCTTTGCTACTTTTTTTCTTAATCGTACGAATCGTTCGGGTATTTTTGATGCGGGGCCAATTGGGGGTAAACAACTCCTTGATCTCTACCCTGATAGCCCATACAGGGCATTTAACCGATTATTATACATATTTTTGACTAAACCTCAATATCATCAACTTTTTGTTGATAATTGTAAAAGTTGTAGTAAAAAAATCTATGTATAATATAACATATACAATTTATACATAATATGGAGTAATAACTATGAAAATAGGATATGCACGTATTTCGACACCTGAGCAAAACTTGGATGCACAAACTGATCAACTTAAAGTATACGGTTGTGAAAAAATATTTACAGACATTGCTAGTGGCGTAAAAGAGAAAAGATCCGGATTAGATAATGTTATTCAATTTGCTCGGACCAATGATGAAGTTGTGGTTGTTCGCTTAGATCGACTTGGTAGGAGTATGAAAGAATTGATTAATTTAATTACTTTCTTCGAGGCGGGCAAAATTGGATTTGTTAGTCTTTCTGAGAACATTTCTACAAATTCGTCAACTGGAAAATTAATTTTTCATATTTTTGGAGCACTAGCAGACTTTGAAAGAAACTTGATAATTGAAAGAACCAAAGCCGGGTTAGCAGCTGCTAGAGCTAGGGGGAGGTGTGGTGGTAGAGCGAAGTCATTGAAACCTAAAGATGTAGAACTTATGCTAACTTTGTACAATAGTAAAAGTTTTTCTGTCAGCGAGATTGCAGAGCAATTCAATATTTCGCGTATAACAGTATATAACTACATACATAGAAAAAAACAGCAGCTCGAAAATGAATACAAGAAAAACACAGCGCCTATGCTTTTCTGAAATAATAAATAATTATGTTATTGGGATATCTATGATAGCTGACATATAGGGGTTGAAGTTACTCCCTCATGACTAAATGCAGGAGCTATTGTTGCTGACACTTTACTTTCTCCGCATCAATGTTCTCAGCAAGATTTAGATACTTTACTAGAGCTCGAAAAACAAATTAAACACATTAAAGACTTAAATCCTAGTTTAAAAGTATATTGTTATCATGCAATGGTATGTATAAAAAACGTCCGCCATTTTTAACTCCTCGTCTAGGTTCATTTCTATTCTTTTCTTTCTAAACACAATTACATATGTATTAATTATGATCAACTAAAAATACGCTTATAAAATAACAACATCAACAAGTTTTCAATATAATTACTAACAATGAAGGTGAATGGTATGTATAAAAAACGTCAAGTATTCTGCTCATCATAACTCAAAAGTTGGCTCAGAGTTGATGATCTTTTCTGACGCTGTTGATATGAATATCATCGACAAGGTATAGGTACTTCTTATTATTAGTTGCAATTTAATATATATAATATATAATATATAATTTATATATTAATTATATTGCAAATTGAAGCTATTTATGATTATCTTATATTCATGAAAGAAAGATATATAGAGATGTTGTACCTACTGGGGAAGGGGTTGTTGATACCGATCATACAAAAGCAAAAGATGAAATCGAAAATTTGGTAAAGGAGATCTTTAACTATGACAATTAGAAAACGAGAAAAAAATGAAGAAGATTTTGTAAATGAAATTGACGTTTTGGGTAAAACTTCTGAAGTAAAGAAAAAAGGCAAAAGAAATTATAAAAAGATAAATATTCCTCTTAATCAATACGAATATGAATTAATCAGTAATCTTGCTGAAGAGTATGGACAAAGTGTAAACGGTGTTATTCGCTTTGCTTTAAACAGACTTTACAAAGAAACTAAGTAGAATATATCCTCCGAATTTAAGTACTTTGATATAAGTATATTGTGCTAATATAGATTGGTCTACTGCCGCGCGTAGGCAGCCAGCCCAAGCCAAAGGAGCCACACCTTAAGTGTGGCTTTTTTGTATTCAATTTCCGTTTTTCAAAAATCATTCAAATTTTTGCTTATTTTTTAATTTGTTTCACATTTTTTACATTTATTTAGATAAATAAATTAAGTGCTTATAAAATAATATAAAAGAATATTAAATATGTATTGATTATATATTAATTTAATATATAATATATACATAATTAACTTTAATTTTTAGGAGTATAAAAATGGGTAAAATAGTCATTTTAAACAATGATGTTTTAAGTAATATGTGTTTTAAAGTTGCAGAGCGTTTTTACGGTAGAACTTGTTGTTCAAACCTATGTTTAAACTATGTAAAAGACTGCAGGGGAGGATATAATAATTTAGCGGTTCGAATAGGTTATGTTGATGATTATAGACTAAATTGTATTTTAGCTGGCAATCGTATAACGGAGCTTGATGATTATTTAGACACTGATGCTAATATTTATTTATTAAACGAGAGCGATTTAGATATTGATGAAGTTGTTGAGCGTATAAGTAAGTACTTTAATAAAAGCGACATAGTGACATTTAGTGATGAGGACTTTGCTAAATTTAAAGAACAATGCAAGTTTTTAGCTGAAAAAATGGGATTTGGTAAGTTAAATAATTTGGACGATTATGTAGATTATTTAAGTGATCTTGATCTTGACGATTGCTATGCGCAAAAGGAAGACGGAGAAGATGATTATGATACACAGCTAATATACTGTTTACTTGAGCCGTTTTGCAATATGTTAAAGGAAAAAGGTGTTGAGTATAAATAACCAATGTTTACTGCCGCACAGGCAGCTTGTAAGTGATGCTATTGTAGTATTTTAGGTTTTTGTTTATAATTACAAGAGCATTTAACATAAGTTAAGGCCTCGTTTAAATAAGGTCTTAGTATATTTTTAAAAATTCCTGACTAAAACCAAACCGCCCAGCTGCGCTGGGCTCATTGTAGATAACATTAGATTTGAGGTTAGTGATTGTGTCCATATTAGATAAATTCAGAGGTATTGCGCGGCCGCGCGGCGGCGTGTTGCTAAGCTTGATCATTGCTGCAAGCACAGGGGGTGTAGTATTAGGTATAGCACAGAGCTTGATTAGCAATAAAAAAGTAAATATTGAAGTGATTAGATTAGCATCAGATGGCAAGACATATCGAGTAATGTCTGATCGCGGTGAAAACAGGGAGAAGATTGCCGAGTTTGTGCAATCTCAGTTGAAAGAATACGTTGTAGAAAGGGAGGCGTATAACTATTTCACTTTGTCTACTGACTATACGCATGCTAGAGAACTGTCTCATCCTGAAGTCGCTGCTGCGATGGACGCACAGATTAATACAATTTTCAAAGCAAAAGCTGAAAAGAACTTTATTAATTTTGATGAGTTTGTTGATATAGAGGATTTCAGAATACCCGCTAAAAATACAGCTGAAATCACGTTTAAAAAGACACGGATAGAAAATGCAACTGGTGACAAAGAGGATCTAGGACGTTTTGTTGCTTTTATTCAATATGACTTTGCTAATTTAGCTAAGTCAAATGACAGTGTATCAAATCCGACGCACTTACGCATTACTAAATATACCGTTAGAAAACTTTAATAGGGGGTTGTTGTGAGAGACTTAGAAGAAAAGATTGAGAAGCTTAATATTCGCTTAGCTCATATTAAAGATGAAGAAAGGCAACGTCATGAAAAACATTTGTTTATAGTACTGCTCGCTGTACTAGCTTCATTAACTTTTTCAGCGGTTGCTACGTACAAGACGTATAAGCGATTTAATACGCCAGATACTATTGTAATTGATGATGCCACTTTTAACGGTCAAAAAGTGGCGTATAGGACTGAAGGAGAACTCCCGGCAGACGTAAAGGAAAATGCGATAAAAAAAGAACTAAAAAAGTTCTTTGAGGCTTTCTTTGACAAGAGCACGAGAGAGCCTCAAAGCCGAAAAATTTTGCTCGCAATGGCAAGTCCTGAGGTTCTAAAAATTTATCGCGATATGTATCAAGAATTCATAAAGGAAACGAAGTCAACTAATGATAAGTACTGGAATACATCTAAAGTACTTGATGTCAACTTAGTTGACGATCATACAGCAGATATTAGGTGGCAAATGGTATTGCTTTTGAAAAAACCCATCAAAGAAGGGGATAGCATTACAGATAACAGAATAGCAGTTACTAGACTAAAGTTTAAATTTGCTGATTTGAAACGTTTCTCTTCTGATCGGCAATTTAATCCGTTAGACTTACAAATCACTGATTTAAAAGAGTTGCATTAATCATGTTCAGAAAATTATTCTTAGTCTTTGCCTTGCTTTTTTGTTTCTTAGGGATTATTCACGCAAGCGATAATGACACTTTTCAAAAAGATTATAACGAAACCACTATTCAAAACGGGAATGTGGCCAATGAAAACGGGGGCATTTTAGGTACTTTGAATACGTGGGGGAATAAGTTAGGGAAGGTTTTAGATAATACAGCGCACGTGATCGGTGCGACTGGTGCCGGGGTTAGGCGTCTTTTGGTCGGTGGCAAACCTATTGATAAGAAAAAATTAATGGGTTTTGCAGAATACGCTTTTCGAAATTTTTTTTCTTACATGGAATCAGATATAAATCAAATTGCTGAAGAAGGTGCAAAAGCAATAGGCAAAGTTGCCGGTATAGCTGGTACCGTGTTTGGCATGATTATGTCGATCTACATATTATTTTTAGGGATTAGATACTTATTTTTCGCTCAATTGGATATCAGTATCTATGATTTACTGATGCGAAATATTAAATGGGCAATAATCATATGTCTATTTTTTTTGGTACCAATGATAACAAGTCTTTATGGATATGTTGTCAATATAGACCAAGTTCTTACACATGCTTTTTTTGGAAAAGAATTTGGCTCGACACTAATGGATACATTAGCTATTCGAAGTTTTAAAGTCATAATTCCAATCTACAATCAATATGCGAGTGCTGGGCTATTGACTTCACCGGTTGCTTTATTTGGTTCAATGAGGCTTTTGTATGCGTTCGGAATGGTAGTCATCTTCTTTTTGACTTCTGCTTTTGCTTCTTATATGACGTTTAAATTGCTGTTTGCAGTCGTATTAATTTTTCTACCGGTTGCTGCGGGATGTCTTCTTTTTGATGAGACAAAAGGATACTTTGCTAGTTATGTTACCGGGTTAGGTCAATTGCTAATTATCATGATGTGCGTGATTTTCTTGACTGACATGTTCTGCAGTATTTTTTCTCATCTGTTAGACGTTTATTACAACAAAAATATTTTAATGGAAGGCATGGAAAATCTATCACCTGACCTAAAAAAATCAGCCGAAGTTGTCAGCGATCTTGCCACGACTTTTACGTCTGGTTATTTAGAACAAGAAGTATTGCTAATGAAAGTTACTGCTTTAAGCGGTATATACGTTACGCTCATGGTTGCTGTGCCGCTTACGGTAAAGAATTTATTTAAAGGAATGCTTAGATCAAAGAGGATTGGATAATGAAAAAGTTTTTAATAGTTTTTGTACCTATGGTCTTAACAGCATGTACTGCATTACATAGCTTGCCCGAACCTAACGGAAAGGTTTTTCCGATTAACATTACGGAGGTGCATAAGAATGCGACTGCGCAACAGTAAGCTAATCTTAATTTTTAGTGCACTATTAGCTCTGCCTGTATTAAGTCAGGCAGCAATTGATGGCTTCCCTTCTAGTTTTGATCGCCGTGTTCAGCATATGAACTATGTTCCCGACCAGGTATACAATCTTTACGCCCGTGTTGGATACGCTACTTTAGTAGAGCTTAATGAAGACGAGACTATACTTAGCAAGGGCGGGCAGCCCAATGTGTTTGTAGGAAATAAGTCTTTTGACTTTTCAGTATTCAAAAACAAATTTGTCTTCAAACCATTGCTAGCAGTAAGCACTGACTTGATTGTGGTTACTGATAAACGAACCTATGTATTCCATATTTCGCCAACAAATAAACATCATAAGTTACCAACTTATCATTATTCTTTCAAACGAAATACCGGTTTAAGTTATCCAGTGACCATCGCGCGGCCCGTCATGAATTTTAATTACTTCGGACGCGGTGATCGGCAGTTAAAGCCAAGGCGTGTTTGGGATGATGGCAAATTCACTTACTTTGATTTTTCGAACTTAGCTGAACTGCCGCTAGTATTTCTTATCGACGAAAAGGGAGAAGAAAATCAAGTTGATAAGCATATTGTAGGTAAAACACTAGTAATTCATACAACAGCTAAGCGCTTTTATGTTCGTCGTGACAAATTAGTTTTAGAAGTCTTTAAAGTCTTTAAGGTGACAAAATGAATGACGATTATGATGATTACGAACAAAGACAGTACGAAGAACCGCGTGAGCAAGAAAATCACGAACACGAAGAAGCAGAGCATTTCAAGCAAGAGCTTAGACAAAGTACGACAAGTGACAAAAAAACCCTGATTAAGCTTGGTTTTTTTGTTCTAGGCCTTTTAATATTCTTTGGTATTGTCTTAACTCTTTTTATAAAAGTTGGTGATTTTAGATCTTCTTTAGTTTCACAAAAGGAAGAAGCAGACAAGAGTATGCAAAGCGATGCGCAGAGCAGCGAAGCATTCGGAGATATGATGAGCGGAGTGCTTTCGAAAAATACTACATCAGAAGATGAAGACACTAATGCTCAAGAAGAAGAAAAAAAAGATGATTTGGGTTCCTTAATTGACGATAATAATAAGTTAGAAGTACCAGCATTGACTTCTTCTGATTCGTCTGAGCCTATTGAGCCTGTTAAGAAAAAGGAAGCACCTAAGCCAAGTCAAGCTCACTTAAATGCAATTGAGCCAGGTTTAAGCGTAGGTGCTAACGGTAAAGCGGCAGAAGAAAGTCATTTAAAAGCTTTTCGTTCTGAATTAGACCCCAGTACTACTCTTGCCAAGAGTACTTTGATCCGTTGCGTTCTGATGCAAGATGTTGCGTCAACGATGGAAAGTCAAACTCGCTGTCAAGTCGCACAGAATGTTTACTCTTCAGACGGTAGCCGTATCTTAATACCAGCGGGTTCAATCGCGTCAGGCGCCAGCCTGAGCGGTTTCATTAAAGGGCAACAGAAAATGTTTATTGTCTGGGACAGACTTATTACTACTCACAATATAATTGTGCCCCTAAAAGGTAGTCAATCTGTAGATAAATTAGGTGAATTGGGGCACAAAGCAGATGTAAAATCAAACTTTTTTATTAGGTTCGGCAATGCACTGATGGTCTCTATCTTATCTAGTGCGATAGAAGCTGGGTTTAATGATCTAAATAGTCATGATCAAAAAGTAGATATCAATACTTCAGGCGTACAAAGCAACTTTCAGATGGGTCTAGAAACATTAAAGAACGAACTTGATGTGCAGCCGATTGCACGTATTAAGCGCGGTACTATGCTTAACATTATGGTTAGCGAAGATGTGAATTTTTCTGAAGCTTTAGATCAATGATTGATTACAATAAATTCTATAACCGGCCAGAATACCAAATTCTCGGCGAAATTTTAGGTAGAACCGGTATCTTAACGCATCTAAATGATCCTGAGATAACTGATATCTGTATTCAGGACTTTGGAACGCTGCATCTGAAAGATCAGAATGGGATCTGGCATTTTGAACAAAATCCGTTTATCAACGAACTCAACGTAGGCGCATTAAAGAATGTAATTCTTAATCTTAACGGTCGTTTTGTCAATGCCACACACCCGTCTGAGGCCTTAACTCTGCCTACGGGAGAACGGTGTCACATCGTGATCCCGCCTGTGGCAGAAAATGGTCATATCATTATTGCTATTAGAAAATATATTCAGCGGGCCTTTACGTTAGAAGATTACGACGAGTCAGGGCGCTTTGCTATGAATAAGAAAGAAGGTCGCAAAAAGATTAAAGCAGAGCTAGATCAATTAAAGTCAGAAAGGCGCTGGATCGAGTTTTTTGAAAAATCTGTTGCATATAGACTGAATATTGCTATCGCCGGCAGCATGGGTTCGGGTAAAACAGTTTTTCACAAGACTTTGTTAAATTTGGTTGATCCTAATTTAAGAGTAGCACTTGTCCAAACTAACAAAGATGTTGTGATGCCAAATCACCCTAATCATTTTCATATGTTCTATGCTGAACACGATTTAGAGATGCCTTCGCAAATTCTTAGAGATTGTCTCAGACTTACTATTGATATCCCCATGATCGCTGAAGTTCGCGGCGGTGAGGCCTGGGATTTACTTAAAATGATTAATATCGGACACTCGGGGGTTATTTTTACTATTCACAGTAATGATGCAGAAAGTACTCTGGATCGTATTGTAGACTGTTGTTTTGATAACCCTGAGTGTAGAACAAAGAACCCTGAGCAGATTTTGCAGAAGATTAAAGATAATCTAGACTTAATTGTTTATATGAGAAAGACTCACTTAGATGAAGTTTCCCTTATTAGCTAAAATTTATTCCCCTATCAACAGTATTGATGTGTTTTTTCTGAAGACGTTTTTGAGCCACGGACGAATCACAACTGCTATTTTTACTTTCTTTTTAGCGAGTATTATTATTTTAGTCTTATTAGTGTGTCATCGCCTGGCCGGATTTAATATCACAGCTAATGTACTATACAACAAGAAGCTGACTTATCGTGAGAAAGCGATCTATGATCGGCCAAATAACAAAGTTTTGGCAGTTCGGGTAGGATCGCATTTCATATTCGGCTTCACCTTGGCGATTTGCTTTCTGGCCATTACTATTGTTTTATTAAGTGGTCTAGTTGCGGGTATTAATTTAAGTAGTAGATTTCCTCAATTTTTTCCCCTTCTTAAAGATCATTTTCTACTAACAGTCATTGGTGGAAGCATTGGGTCTGTTTTGGGTATGGGCCTTTATTTTCTGGGGATACGTTATTCGATTTCAAAAAAAGAAATCGAATGGAGCCAAAAGCAGCGTATTCAGCTAGATCAAAGCTTTTCAGAGATGTCTGATATTAGAGACATCCGAAAAGAGATGGCCGCTATCAATATCAAAAAGTTTAATCCTCTGCGATTTCATCATCCCGGGCAAATCTTTCTTGGCTTTAATTTAGAGGGTCAAAAAAATACTGTATCAGCAAACACCTTTGACAAGAACCATGCCCTTATCCTCGGGCAGACGGGCTCAGGCAAAGGTTTAATGATCGCTAATATTTGCCGACAAATATTAAACGATCATTTTCTTGTGATTTTTGACCCCAAATGCGATAGCTGGCTATATCACGTTATCGCAGATGCACATCCTGAAAACTTCCATTTAATAGATCTTAATGTAAAGCAACCTCAAATCAACCCCTTCCAAGGAGCAGATGAAGAAGATTTTCTTGAGATTATGCATTCTGCTTTCAGATTGAACTATTCCGAGACTGATGCCGATGCTTACAGATCGGCAGAGCGCGCTGCTGTTATGCAAATCGCTAAAGAAGGTCTTGATAAAGACTTTAATATCGAAACATTGTATAAACGTTTGGTAGATATTTCAAACAAACTATCTAATGAGAAGAAAGAGCTGAATATTCACGCTTTGGTAAACAAAGTCCAAGAACTAAGGTTCTGTCAAGCAATCAACACCAATGTTGGTCTAAATTTGAAAGAGCTGGTAAATAAGGCAGGTGTTGTTTTCATTAGAGGGTCTTTGAATAATGAAGTAAAAGTTTTTGCCCAGAACCTTATTCTAGCGCAGCTTCTGTGTTTTCTATCTCATAGAAAAGACCAAAAGGTTCACGCCACAATCGTTTTAGACGAGTATCCTACTTTCCTAAACCGAATTAACTTAAAAAGCATGACTACAATTCGCGATGCTAACGTTAACTTCATACTGGCACATACTTCATTTGGTGACTATAATAATGGAGGTCTAGAACGTAAAGATGTCGAACCAGTTGTCGTAAATAATACAGGCTTAAAGATTATCTATCGCGTGCAAGACGACTACACAGCACAAGCATTATCACGAACAACGGGGCGGATCAGGATCAAAAAAAATCAGGAAGAAATGGACATGGCCGAGCAAAGCGGGATGGTGCGTCAGCGCCGTGTTCGTCTGATAGATGATCATAAAAATTTCTTTGACGGGGCCATCTTTCAGAATTTACCTATTGGAGTTTCTGTTATCCTTGGCCAGGGCACTCCGCAGCTCAACATCATACAACCTATCTTGGTGCCTAAGCACCAATTTAATGTTTTTAGACCTGATGAGCCTGAGGAGAGAAAACAAAAGACTATAGAAGAAATTTTGGGTTAAGGCTGATGGGAAGAGGACAGGAATTATCGCAGCTGTTTCCGACTAACAGGGACAGATTAAAGCGCCATGAGGAAAAAAAACAAAAACTAATTCAATTACTCATTGAAGATCGCTATGTCTTTTTTTCTAATGTAGCTATTTTATTTCGTTACAAGCGGCCAGAACTTCGAAATATGCCTGTGCGAAATTTTTTGGGCCGAATGATCCTCAGTGGTGATATCAGTATTTACGTGATTAAAAGAAAGATCGCTGATAAATTTATTAAAATTGAGCTTTATTATCTAACTGACTTAGGTTTAACGCGTAATCTACCGCCTACTGCTAACATTAGTAAATACCGCTTTACTTCGTCAAACCTTCCCTTCGAAGGTTTAACGCATCGTCTAGAAACACAAAGAGCGATGATTACGCTTATGAATGCCGGTTGTTGCGTTCAGCGTTTGTCTTTTAATGAAAAAGTTGATTATGCAACGTTAAAGAAACGCCCAGACTTCTTATTTGAAAAAAACGGCATTCGATTTGCTGCTGAATATGAGCGCATTCCAAAGGAAGAAGAGCTATATCACAAGAATGCTGGGCTACATCTAACAGAAATAAAAATGAAACACTGGAATAAAGTAGTCTATATCTTTCCAGAAAAGACAGTTCGCAATCGCATTAAAATGTACTTCGAGCGCATCACCGAAGTACAGATAGGGGCGGAAACAGCAACTGCTAAACGCGAGACCATCTTTTCTATTTTCATTTTTCTAACCGTTGATGAACTTGAAGATTGGGTTTTCAATTAATTAACATCTATAATTGTACAATTAATTGTACAATTGTGAAAAATGATGTATAATTAACACTATTTAAAGGAGGTGAGAAGTGGAAAAAATAACTTACAGTTATGCAAGACAAAACCTAGCAAAAACCATGGATATGGTATCTCTAGATAAAACTTCTGTTTTAATTTCTAGAGCAGGTAAAGAATCTTGTGTTTTAATGCCGTACTCAGAATATGAGTCTTTAGAAGAGACATTATATCTATTACGCTCTCCCAAAAATGCACTTCGACTTTTAAAGTCTATAAAAGAGATTGATTCTGGAAAAGCAGTGAAAAAAGAAATTGATTTATGATATTATCTTTTTCAGAGGAAGCTTGGGAAGATTATTTGTTCTGGCAAAGTAAAGATAAAAAAATACAAAATCGGATAAATGAATTGTTAAAAGATATTAAAAGAGATCCGTTCAAGGGAATAGGTAAGCCAGAACCGCTAAAATTTGATTTATCTGGTTGTTGGTCAAGAAGAATTAATATAGAACATCGCTTAGTATATAAAGTGCTAAATGGAGAAATATTTATTGTTTCTTGCCGATACCATTACTAAACTAATACCCCTTCCTAATAGGAAGGGGTATTACTATTTACAATAAGCTTTAATCTGATCTTCAAACCCGAATGCCCGTGCTGCGCGGCAAGATTCAGCGTCAGCTGCTTTCTTCCACTGCTTTTGCTGCTCAGTTAAATTGATCTTCTGGCCATCGATTACCAAGTAATCATCTTTGTCTTCCTTCTTACACTGAAAAAGCGCAAAAGCCACAATGATTATTCCTGCAATTATTAGCCCCCATTTAACCTGCTGCTTGGGTATTCGAATGTATTGCTTATTTGGATCTGTCATGTTCTCTCCAAGTTTTAATAGTTAACTATTAAAGTAATGCCATAAAATAGGTGATAAGATAGTTCCTATCGCCGCTATAGCTGCTATAATGAGAGCTATCAAAGGGTAATAACGTGTATCTTTATTTAGCTTTTCTCTCTCGGCCTCATACTTAGCAATACGTGCTTCGCTTTCACGTTGCATTCGTTCATTTTCTTTGTGGTATCTCTCGTTTTCTAATTTTCGTTGTTCACGCTCTTCTTCCCATTTTTTATCCGCACGTTTGCTATCTTCTCGCATCTTTTCAACCGTAGCAAAACTCTCAGCAATCATCTGCTCAATTCTTCTTATCTCCACCATCTTTAACTCCTCGTCTAGGTTCATTTCTATTCTTTCTAAAAAGGTGTGGATTTTTTCTAGAGTAAGCGGACTACTTAACCAACTTGTCGTATTTCTCTCCAAGTTTTAACGTCTGATCCATAGAACACTGAGCTTTTTCAGCTTTAGAAAAAGGACTGTCATCAACCAGGTATTTTTTTATACACCGTTGGTTTGCTTTTTTTGCTTCTTTATAAAATTGATTAAATAAACTCTTGCTTTTTGCTTTTAATTGAATTTCTGTATGATCAAGTGCTTTATTAGCGATATCATTAAAACAATCGGCTAATTCATTGTAATCCTCTGCCCTATTAGTACAAGCTTTATCTTCTGCGGTAATAGTGTAGGGTTTGGCTTGTATGGTAGCTGCAGTCAAACCGATCAATAGTGTTAATAGTACTTTTTTACTCATTTTCCTCTCCTTGATAAGTTAAGTAAATCCAATCTTTCTCTTTTAATGCGACTGATGATACTTTCTTCTTTCATCCCTTTTTTATAGGAGCTAGCAAAGTGCTCCCTATGATGCGCCAGCTTATAGCCTTGCACGGCATCGATGATCTGTTCATCCTTCATCGAACCAATATTTTTTCTTTTTAGAGCACTTTCAATAATTTGCTTATTACCATATTGTACAGAAGTTGACCAGATCATATCCTGAATTGCAGCACCTCTATTGCTAAGATCCATTCCTTTTCGTTTTAACCGGTTGCTTTCCCTATCGTAATAGTTCTTTTTAACAAACTCGTGCTGTTCGGCAGCAAAACCTCCAGGATCGCGTTTTGCTACAGCTCGCCATGCCCGATCAAATTCAGCGGTACCAGGTTTTAGTCCTTTTAGCTCTTTATATCTAGTAAATTTTTGATACTGTTGAACTGTACCAGCAGTAGTACTAAACTGATATAAACCGTAGGAAGCACCTCCATTGTCAAGTTTATATCCTTTACTATTAATAGTTCCAGGACCCCCTCTTCCGCTCTCATACCTCTTTGAAGTATCTCCGAGCTTCTCCCATTTCTTATTAGAAGAAGGCGTCGATTTACTAGAATAGCTTTCATCTGATGATGATGAAGTAGAAGTATTAGCTATTCTAGCTTGTCGACTGGCTCTTAAGTTATCGTTAATTACCCTTTGATCAATCACTCGCGAACAATAGTACCGGGCTAATTCATCTATACCCATCTGGCGCGACACCTTGCAGCTATCTACCATCACAGCATTGACTTGGGCTAGTCTAACTGCTTCTTTCGAAGCTTCATCAATAGTAGCGATTTCCATCTTGCGTTGCTCTAGCTTAAGTTTTTCAAGATCGATAAGGTTTTTTAGATCTGCTGCTTGCTTGATGTTTTTTGTTTTATCCGCCATCGCGGCCAATTCAACAATTCTATCTTGCTCTCTATTGATATCCTCTAACTTTTTAGCCTTTAGCTTTGAAATCAGAAGAATGCGATCTGGCGCATTCATTCTTAATAATTCCTTCGGATTTGAAAACACTTTAATGAACGTTTGCATTGACTTAATTTCGTCTCTTAGCGCTTCTATCTCTCTATAGATTTGTTTTACGTACAATGCATTACCACGAACAGCATCTAATTGGTCTTTAAGATGCTGGATCATTTCTCTAGCTTTGGCAATTTGTACTCGCATCTTTTCTAATGCAGCAAAATCGAAAGTTGGTACTCCGGCTGGTGCTGCGTAAACCACTGGAGTACCAAATTGGCATCCCAAAAGAACTAATAATAAAATTTTCTTAAGTTTCATCTAAGAACTCCCTTACCCATTTAGGCGAATTCAGGCCATATTGTTCAATTAAGTCGTTTACCAAGTGAACATTATCTAAAGTCGTACTTAAAATTTTCATCTCGGGAATAACAGTTCTAATACCGGTTGCAAGGTCTACATCGCTTAGATCTAGCTTTGAAACAATACTACCGCTGTTTTGTTTTACTAAAAAATTTCTATCACTCTCCAAGAAATTCGCTACGATATTAAACTCTTTCTCAGTTAACCCGCACTTGATATAGCCTTCCTTAACCCCCTTTGTCATTTGACTGTTAGCCAAAAATACTTTAGTCGTAGTACCGCTGACAATGGGGCTAAAGATCTGAGAATTAATGGCCTGCTCTGGATATTGACTTACTAAGAACAAGGTTTCAAATTCCTTTCGACCAGCATTTAACGACGATTCAATCGAACGACGAGTCATCTCAAACTTAGTAGCATACCAAAACTCCTCAATAATCGTAATTAAGAAGCTTTTTTGTTGGTTGACTTTGCGTTTCATTCTTTCTTTTAAAAAGAAAAGAAACATTAAAATCGGCTCACAGGGCGGATAGTTTTCTTCTAAAATGCCCGCACAATCAAAGCCGATACGCTGAAAGTCCTCGGGATTAAAATTATTGCTCGGATTATCAAATACCCAACCGAACTTATTACTTTCATTAAGCCAGATGCTCAATCTTTGAATTAGATCGGGCTCTGAAGTATCCAAAAAAGTCATAAAAGACCGTAAAGTCCTACGCTCAAAAGGAAGCGACATAGTGAAGTTAACGGCTTCAGCGATCATTTTTTGCTGCTTGACAGTAATATCGTGACCTGCCAAGGTTATCATCAGAGAATTAAGAAATTCTCTTGTGTCACGATCGTCAGGCAGCTGAAATGGGTTCATACCGGTAAATTCACCGCGCTTGAGCGTGAAATACTCACCGCCCATCGCTCTAAAAAAGATTTCCATCCCGCTCTTATAATCAATACTGAACATAAATGGATTAAAGCGATCCAAAAACGTCAAAATAGCAGCAACTAGAACAGATTTACCCGCACCGGTTTTTCCTAAAAACAGAATGTGTCCTGCAATAGCTTTGCCAATACAATTGGCAGTCAAAGGCGTATCATGCACATTAAAGTAATAAAGTGTCTCAGAATTGGTTTTTAGCGGCATAATAGCAGTGCCATCCCCTAACGGATTGAGCCTAGCTTTCCCGGTTGCGAAATTATACATAGGGAAAGTAGCCGCTAAATTAGCTGTTGTTTTTAATTTAGTTCTAATGGGGATAGCTGCCGGCAGATGAGACAAAAAAACATTAGGGTGCTCAACGGAACACTCAGCAAAGCGATATCCGTTAAGTTTTTCAAAGACGCCCAAGGTAGCAACAGATTTGGCTTTGAGCTTAGCCAAATCTCGATTAAACACTGTGACAATAGCGTCATATTGACCGAAGAAGAACTTTCTAGCTTCCACCCCGTCCTTTGCTTTTAGCAACTCTTCTTGTTGCTCTGACATACGATCAGAACGCTTCGCTTTAAAGCGAGCAAGTTGCCTATCTAAAGCACCGATAACCTTTTCTTCCGTTAAAAACGAAAAAACTTGCGTAAACAAGAATTCTGCATTAATCTTTAAAATTTCCTCTAGCACACCAATGTGCGCCACACCAAAATCGATCATTTCAAAGGTTTTAGCAAACAAGGTAGGTGATCGTCCATCCTCGATCACCACGGTATTTTCATAAAAACTATGCCTACTATCACAAATCATGTGACTAACAGAGCTGTTAGTAATGGGTATTAACTTGTCTTTGAAGGTTAAGAGAAAATTTAGAAAGCTAGTGATTTCAGAATATTCAGTCCCGCGTTTATCCCTTAATGTCCCTAACAACCTAGGCGAATAGCTAGTTAGCGCTTCCTGGCTATTCGCTAACAGGCTTCGAAACTCTTCTACAGCACTATCTAAGTCCTCGTTCACAAGAAAAACGAAAGTAATAAAGAAACTGTTTTCAAAGAATTCATTCTGCTCGAACTTGTCAAGGTATCGCTTGGCAAAACGAGCAGAAAAGTATCGATTAAAGCGATATTCTTCTTCGAAAGGCTTCTTTTTTCTTCTAAAATGAAGCCAAAGTTTTAATCGTCCATCCCACTTCTTCCCGAGATTAATCAAAAATTGATTAAGACGCTCAAACTGCTTCTCTAGCAAACGATCATCTAAACTTTCGAATGAAACGCCGTGGAGTTGAAACGTGGCTAACAAAGAATACTTACCCATCCTTTTTTGATGTTCGTTTTCTACCAACAACGAAAAATTGTTTATGTGGTGAATATATTTGGGTAAGTATTCTTCTAAAAAATTGCTTTTAATCCGCTTTTTCAATGATAATTTTTTCATCTAAATCACCTTAGCCTTATCCAATTTTTTAATTTAGCCAAATAATTAAGTTCTTTTTTAGGCATATTAGGCAAGAAAGTTAATGATCCCCAATAGCGATAGTTTTTACGCCGCGTTAGCCATTGCAGAAAAATGCCAAACTTAGCAAGATCGTTATTCTTATTATCAAATATACGAAGAAAGATTGTGGCCGGAATTAGCAGAGTAAAAACAAAGAACGCCCTGGGATCTCGCCAGAGAAACAGTATTAATAAAGAAGGAACGGCTAAAACAGTAAAAAGACCTATAAAATAATCGACCCGTACTCCAAACACTTTCAAGTTTAAATCAATAGAAGAAAAGCTTGGTATTGGCTCGCCTATTTTAAATTCCGTCATTTAATTAGTCCCCACAACCAAGGAACTAGGACGATCGCGCCAGCAACAACTAAGATTTTCATTATGTTGCCGAACAGTTCAAGCCAAGTAATGCGCCCGTTCCAGAACCTAATTCCTTCAAAGATAACAAAAAGAACTGCTATGACCCCGATCAAACCGTAAAGCCAATTAGTAAAGGTGCTGACACCTTGCTCAACCGGTTTTAACGAAGCAATTAATTCATCAGGTGTCGCCATTGCAACAGCACTAACAAGAGCTGTTGAAGCTAAAACTAACTTATTTAATATTTTCATTTTTTTTACCTTTTAAAAAAAACACATTAAAATTTAACATCGCAAAACTCTTCCAAAAAGTTACACGCTTTTTCTTCGGGCTTTGTAGTATTAACAGCAAGTATAGATGGGGTTGAAGTGCCAGAATTAGAAGCTGTTTCTGGCGTTTCTTTTTTCTTTTTGGATTTAACGTCTGATACGAGCAAAGCCTTTTGCGATAGTTTACTGGAAACCGTGCTAATTAACGCCGGAATTCTAACCTTGGCATTCTTGTATACTCGTTGCACATATGATGTGCCGCCATAATCTTTCTTAAAACCACGCTTAAAATTCCCTGAATAGTAACAACTCAGGGTCTTTTGAATGTGACCGCTTTTAGCGTAACATTCTTGCAAAACTTTTTGCGCTACTTTTAGATTACTACAAGTATTTAGTAAAGACACTCCGTCAACCCCATACTTTAAAAAATTGCTGCTATTAATCTGTGCAATTCCAACAGAATAATTAGCACCAATACTTTCTAAATAACGGATCAATTTAATAGCTTCTGTCCTGTTTTTCGGTTGACGCTTTAAATGAGGACCTTTCACAACAGCTATTGCAAACGGATTACCCGAAGATTCAGTTTGAACGATGGCGGCCATTGTTTGCTGATGAACCATTGGCGCACAATCAAAGTGCATCGTCATTTTTAAGCATCCCACTAATTAAGTCTTTACACTCTCTTGGCATCTCTTTTTTTCCTGAGCAAATAAACCCCGTATTGGTTGTAGCGCATCGATCAAAAGTGATATCCGAACCTGAACAATTCCACTTACCTATTTTATTTCCAAATTGAAGCCGATTTTTTTCACCCGAACTCAAATGAGCAGATGAACTTTGTGAACATTGACCGTGCTTAAAACTTCTAATTATTACATTCTTATAAGGAGCTATACATGTCTTATAAACATAATCATCTTCTTCACCATTTAAAGACCCATTATGTTTCAAAAAACCAACTATATCCATCTTCACCGGGCACTTACGGAGAAACGCCACTCTCTTTGCTAAAAGACGCCCAGGTGTCGGTGCTACGATGGTATGAAAACGAAACAAACTTGGGTGACATGCCGGGGTAACATGCCCTGTCGGATTTAAGCAAAGAATAGCTTCGCAAGCTAGCTTAGCATCACCAACTAATACATTCGCATTTACACCCCCTGTGCTTGCAGCAATGATCAAGCTTAGCAACACGCCGCCGCGCGGCCGCGCAATACCTCTGAATTTATCTAATATGGACACAATCACTAACCTCAAATCTAATGTT
>Ga0209132_1000194_pt1 | contig 23155 bp, 23 predicted proteins | sample UppTromiDAQMD023_FD_185835 | JGI IMG/M metagenome (GOLD analysis project Ga0209132, IMG submission 185835) | Upper troposphere microbial communities from Maryland, USA - DAQMD-023 (SPAdes) (version 2) | ecosystem: Environmental > Air > Outdoor Air > Unclassified | place: USA: Maryland, Virginia...
AAATGTTGCTAATCTTTCAATATACCTCACTAATTTGTTGAACTTAAACACTTTCTTAAAAACAGGCATTTCTGTGTCGCAAATGTAAAACATTTGCCTATCCCGCATTTAAGTCCTAAACATGACGGGAGATATGCCTTACACTACAACACCAAAACATAGCTTTTTTGCAAATTTTTGGAAGAATAATATTTAGATAGAAACATGCACTTACAAGTACATACCGCTGTCGTAAGTGCATGCTGTTTTGCAAATTGATAAGTGCCTAAACTACTTTTAATTGCTGCAGCAGTGTAGACACAGGTATAGTAACATAGTTTTGAAAAAATGCAAGGGATTTTCATAAATAAATTTATCTAAAAGTTAACAACGATAGCACGTTAACTTAAGAAAAAATAGAGTATAATGCTACTATGCATTTTATGCATTGTTATTGTTTTTTGTAATTGATAAGGTATTTATTATGAATAAAATTATATTTCTGAAGAACAATACTGAAAGTAAAATATGCTTTTATTTTCTCAAAAAACACGAAGGATCTCAATACAACGATTACTACTGTCTGCGTTATAACAAATATTGTACTGATAATAAAGTTTATCGACAAGAGATAACCAATATGATAAGTGACTTCGGAGATTGTGATAATTTTTATTATCGCATTTGCGAAGATATTTATTTATTAAACGATAGCGAAGTAAGTAATAAAGAAGTAATAGAGCAAACAGAAAAATATATTCATAAATATACAATAGAGTTCGAGTTGGGCGAAGAAGAAGAATTTACTAAGTTTTCTCAAAGACAAATAATAAAATTTAAAGACAAAGATTTTACTAAGTTCAAAGAACTTTGTGAGATCTTTGCAAAAAAAATTGCAGAAAAAAATGGTGACTTAACTACACTGGAACACGATTATAAAAATAATTACGTACAATATGCTTGTGATGTTAACTTTGAGAAGTATTGTATCAACACACACATGCCCAGATTCAAAAGATTTAGCGATAATATAAACGACTATAATATAAACGACTATTTTACTCTAGAAGAAGCCAAAGCAAAAAACTTAAAATGTATTAAGTTTTCGTACATATTAGCAGACGAGATCGAAAATATGTTGTATAAAAAGGGTATTAAAGAAGTGTTTGCTGAAGAGTGTGCTTTTACTTAAATATCGCTCATTTCGCATTCTTTTTAATTTGTTTCATTTTCTTCTTTGAATATGCCACTGCTCCTTCACTAACTATATCAACTTCTCGTCCGTCTTTGTCATAACGTTTTGCTCCGACTACGATTAACTCATGATATGCTAAGCTATTACCAATTCCCCTTAAACATGCCTTTATTCTTTCCCAATCGACCGGCAATGCTCGTTCTCTATGATCAGCTTTCAACTTTTTCTTTATCCCGACCTGCATAGGTACTAGTTCTCCTTGGGGGAACAACTGCGGCCAATATTTTCTTATTTCAACTATTGCTTGCTCCAAAGGTAATCTCTCTTTAGGAGGAATAATTGCCGGGCCCTTAGGCTTTTTTTGAATGACTACCTCTTTAGGCGATTTAGGTACTTTCTTCACTGCAACAACAGTGATGCTGTTTCCTTTCTTACGAATAGCATCTCGATTTCTCTTAAACCGAGTATTTAGCGTAAGTGTTTTTTTCTTTGTTTCTTTGTTCATTTCAATTTCCTCTCCATTCTTCTAATACGTAATCAACAAAAAACAGCTATAAATCGCTTCTATCGCATTTAAATCATCTCGGTGTAGTAAAGTTACTAGTTAACTGAAAAAGTGTCTCTAACAGCTTTAAAATGCCCTTTGTATAAATTCTTAGCCACAGTCTGTGTTTACCTTCACTTCCTACTGCTAGACAGTCAGTAGTCTTAGCGTTCATTATTTTAGTGCAATTGTTAGTTACTTTGTTTATCAGCTTAAGAGTTTATACATTACTAGGATCTTAGCTATGGTTACAGTATTCTGATATATCGTGGTTTTTTATTTAAAAGATGGGGTTAGTGCTTTTATAGAATTGAATTGTTCGCGTAGCGAACTCATTTTAATCAAAATAGTTATGAGGCCGTAGGCCGAATTCCTCTGCGAACGTAGTGAGCATGCTTCTGCGCTCGCGCGCGCGCGCGTGCGCGTTTATTTATATAATTTATATAATTTATATAGCCAAAAAAAATCGTTAATTTAACTATAAAAATTAAGGAGTTACAAATTTGAGCTGCATCTAGAATTACGATATTTTGCATCTAGAATTACGATATTTTGCATCTAGAATTACGATATTTTGCATCTAGAATTACGATAATTATTAATATTTTTGCTATAGTGCATCTAGAATTACGATAATTATTAATATTTTTGCTATAATGCATCTAGAATTACGATAATTATTAATATTTTTGCTATAATGCATCTAGAATTACGATAATTATTAATATTTTTGCTATAATGCATCTAGAATTACGATATTTTATATATATCATTCGCGTGCGTATGAGCACTTAAGATCCAAATAAATAGTAAATTTATATTTAAAAATTAAATAGTTACAAATTTAAGCTGAGTCAAGGATTACGAATGCATCTAGAATTACGATAGTCGAGTATTTAGAAGTAAACTGAAAATTAACGAGTCCAGAAAGTAATGTCGATACTTTCTGAACCCTAAGCCCACCCCCTAAAGCACCATAGGAGATCAACTGTGGAAAATTATAACTTAGAGAAACTAATGTTAAGTGAAGATATTTTATTTGGATTAATAGAAAATCATTTAGATCTTAGTGAAGATTTAATTGACTATTTGCTTGATGTCCCTGAAAAGAAAGCATTTTTTGAAGAACAACTTAGAAAATTACTTCGTTCATCAGTTTTAAAAGCTAGTGATGCAAAGCTCTTAATTAACGTCTACGAAAGACAAGCTAAAAAGTATTATCAACGTGAACAAGCTACTGAAATTGTCGTTGCAAGTAGCTCTGATCTGTTATCAAAAGACGAAGCAGATAAAAAGAAGCGAGAGATAGCACAGATAGCACAAACCGATGTTACTGACGTAATCGTACATAAAAATTATCAATTTGATTTATTTGCTCTTGAATTTCCCTTATTTTCTTTAAAGTTGGATAAAAAGACACTAGAATATGAGTTTACTAGTAAAAATGGGACGACAATTACAATACGCAATACAAATCTTGGTCGTGCAACAATGCAAGATGCTAATTTGTGGTTATATTGCATTTCAAAAATGATGCAATTAATTTACGAAGAAAAAACGTTAACAAGACGCATCGTATTCAACGGTTATGATTATCTTAAAAAAACCGGTCGTGAAACTGCAGGCCCTAATTACAAACAAATAATTAAGAGCTTAGAGAGATTAAAGGGAACAATATTAAAAACGAACAAAACAATAGAAACCTGGGAAATCGGTGCAGGACTAGGTTTACTAGATAGTTATGAATACATTAAAAATAAAAAAACCGGGAAAATAACTCAAATAGAAGTAGTACTACCCCAATGGTTATATTGCTATTTAATTAATAAAAAAGTCGTAGCTATCAATCCTGAGTATCTAGATTTGAAACCGCTTGAAAAAAGGCTCTATCAAATCGCTAAGTTTCATTGTCGCAATGATTTACTTAACAATACATTCAAATTAGAGTATTTTGCGAAAAAAGTTGGTTCTTCAGAATCTTTAAGAAATTTTCGATCAAAAGTAAAGAAAATAAAAGAAAAACAGCCCCTTCCTGATTTTCTTATTAATTACGACAAAGAAGAAGACAAAATCTGGTTTACACTACGCAAACAAAAAAAACAAAAGCAAGATAAAGAAGAACAACACGAACAAAAATCAGAATCAGAAGAAGAAATAATAAGTCAGTTAAATCTTAAAGAGTTACATCTAAAACACTTTTAAAAGTTGATTTTTACATGAAAAAAGAGTAGTATGATAATTTTGTGGAACCGGGGTGATCAGTACACTCCGGTTCCTAATTAATCACCTTAATGCACTAAGGAGACTAATACATGCAAGATAGTAACACATCTTCAGAAAATTTAGAAATAAATGATTCAAATACAGGCACAAATTTAACAATTCCCTACAGTCTAGACGCAGAGCAAGCAGTGCTCGGAGCAATTTTATTTGACAATGAACTACTATTTGAAGTTTATTCTATTATCCGCGAGAAAGATTTTTATAAAACTGCTCACAAGATTATTTATAATGCTATTCTACGGCTTATTAAAAACAACGACCGTGCTGACTCTCTGACTGTAGCTGAGCAATTGAAAAAGAGCGATCAGCTAACTAGAGCTGGGGGGCGTAACTATCTAATCAAATTAATTGAAAGTACTCCCGCTCTAGAAAATGTAGAAAGTTATGCAAACATAGTGAAAGTAAATTCTGCTCAGCGAAAGATATATGCAGCGAGCCGTAAAATCGGAGAAATAGCTTTACAACCAGGGGATTTATCACACGAAAGTATGATAAATGAAATCGAAAAGGTTTTTTTTGCAGCTGTACAGTCGCAAGACGAGAATATTGATTTTAAAACACCAGATGTCGATGCGCAAGAACGTTTAATCGACAGATTATGTATCAATAAAAAAAGTATTAACGGCTTAGAAACAGGCTTTACTCAACTCGATGAACTTACATTTGGACTTAAACCTGGGAATTTAATAATAATAGCTGGCCGACCCTCCATGGGCAAAACAGCGTTTGCGATGAATATCGCACAACACTGCGCGTTTAATCTTTCAAAGCCCGTTGGGATATTTTCAATGGAAATGTCTGAACAAGAATTAATTACAAGAATATTAAGTTCTCTCAGTAGTGTGCCTTTATCTAATATCTTAAATGGTCGTTTGTCCAACGAAGCGCTTCTTCAAGTTAAATTTGCAATCAATCAAATAAAAACAGCGCAGATTTTTATAAATGAAAAAAATCTACTGACAGCATTTGATGCGCAAATCGCAGCGCGGCGCTTAAAACATCGTTGTCCTGACTTAAGTTTAATAATCGTAGATTATATACAATTGATGTCAGGGACCACAAAAAAGCTAGAGTATAGAACAAGAGAGCTTGGCGAAATTTCTCGTTCTTTAAAAGCACTATCTCGTGAACTTAATATACCAGTTATTGTTTTATCGCAACTCTCGCGAAGAGTTGAAGAACGTGCTGATAAACGGCCAATGATGTCTGATTTACGTGATTCTGGTGAGATAGAACAAGATGCAGATTTGATTATTTGCATGTATCGAGAAAGTGTTTATACACGCAAAAAAAATGATCCGATACTTCAGCTTGATCCCGCTGAAGCAATTATTTGCAAGCATCGAAACGGTCCTTTAGGAACTGTCGAACTAATCTTCGAAGGTCAATATACACGATTTTCAAATTTATAATTATATCTAAATCTGCAGATAAAACCCCCGATGAAACGGGGGTTTAACTATCATTATCTGCTGTTTATTATTCTATCGTATTTTACGCTTAGATCAATCATTTTATTCATGTAACACTGATTCGCTTCGGCTTGAGCAAAGGGGCTTCCATCTCCGAAATATTTTTTATCGCAAGCCTTGCTTGCTTTCTTAGCTTCTTGATAGTACTTCTTATATAAGTTCATGTTTCTTGACTTCAGCTGAGATTCTATATGTCTATTTGCTCTATTACCGATATCGTTAAAACAATCTGCTAATTCATTATAGCTTTCTGCCTTGTTAGTACAAGCTTTATCTTCCTCCGTAATAGTGTAATGCTTAGCCTGAATGACAGAAGTAAAAGACGTTAAAGTCAATAGTAAAAATAATTTCTTAATCATAATCTATATCTCCCATTTATTTTAAGGTTTAGTTATTCGTAATAAATCTAACCGTTCTTGTTTTATACGATTTATGATGCTTTTCTTCTTAAGTCCCTTTTTGAATGATTTCGCAAAATGTTCTTCATAATGCGCTAGTTTATAGTCTTGCACAGTATTAATAATCTGCGCATCACTCATTGCATTGACATTCTTACCGCTTAGTGCATTTTCAATAATTTTCTTATTGCCATACTGAACAGACGTAGACCAGATCATGTCTTGGACTCCCCGACCTCTGCTACTAAAGTCCATTTTGTACCTTTTCAGACGTGCATTCTCACGGTCGTAATAATTTCTTTTAATAAAAGCATGTTGTTCTTTAGCAAATCCCTCAGGATCTTGGCGTGCTATTTCTTTCCACGCCCTGTCAAATTCAGCAGTGCCAGGTTTCAGGCTTTTCAGTGTCGAGTATTTAGTATATTTTTGATATTGCTGAATTGTTCCTGCCTTTGTACTCATTTGATAGAGACCATAAGAAGCACCTCCTTCATCAAAATCTCTAGAATGCGAATCATTTACCGCACCAGGTCCTCTGTTTCCGCTCTCGTACTTTTTAGAAGTATCACCTAATTGCTTCCATTTGCTGCTTATCGAGTGAGGTATAGTACTTCCGTCCCCATCTCCTCTAGCAGCTCTTGTTACTCGATTACGCTGTACGGGAGAGTCATTTAGATGCGCGCACTCAGCGTCAACTTGAAATTTATCAGGAAAGTCTCTGTGCGCTGCAACTTGAAAGCCGCATTTAACTTTCAAAACTTTTCTGTTTTCTGACAATTTTTCTTCCATTTCCATAGTTGACTTCGCTACCTCAAATTGATGCATATTTTCTTGATAGACCATTTTTTCTATTTGAATTTTATTTTGTAAGTCTTGTGCGGCTTTAATATCTTGCGTGTTACTTGCTTCTTCTGCTAACGCTCTAATCGTTTTAAGACGATCTTCTTCTGTTTTGAATTGATGCGCAATTACTCGCGCTTCTTTCAATAAGAAATCAGTTTTGTCTCTATTAATAACCTCTGCTGTAGATAAATTTTCATCACCGGCGGGCATAAAAGCTCGCCATTCTTCCGGAATAAAACTACTTATTTGTTTTTTAACAAATTCTCCAGCTTCTCTTTTACCCTTCAAGGCTTTTACTTGTTCTTCTAAGGACTTAACCATTCTTCTTGCCTCTTGCACTTGTTGTATTAATTTCGTAAAAGCCTGCGGATCGAACACGATACGAGCTGCATAATTCTGCTGAATATTCATGCAAAAAAGTAACGATAAAATGATTTTTTTCTTCATAAAATATTAAACACAAAATATTAAAAAAGTTAGTTGACATTATTTTAAATTAAGTATATCATATATTGCATATAATTTCTACAAAATTATGAGATATAAATATCTTTTTTTACCGATTCTAATAACACAAATTAATAGCGAAAATTATGCTAAAGATTTGCTGCATCTTTGTGCACCGAATGTTGCGTTTGATACTATGTCTGCAATAGTAGCTGTGGAAAGTTCGGGAAACCCTAATGCAATTGCAATAGTTAGCGGTGCTAGACAGCCTAAGCAGCCAAAAAATAGTGCACAGGCACTTAAAATTATTAATTATCTAAATTCGGCTAATGCAAATTTTAGTGTCGGTCTTGCTCAGATAAACAAAACAAACTTTACTAAATTTAAAGTTTCTGCAGAAAGTCTTCTAGACCCTTGCTTAAATCTAAAAATCGCAGAAAAAATCTTGCAAGATTGTTATGTTCGCACAGGTGACATTGATAAAACACTAAGCTGTTACTATTCGGGTAATCCTTACCGCGGATTCAAAAAAGATTTTAGAAATACTTCGTATATAGAACGTATTTATGCACATTCTTCTGCAGTAAAAGTGCCGTCTCTTAAAAAACAAAAAAGTTACAGAACTGTTGAATTAGTAGAAAAAGTTAAATTGAACGAAGAAGAATTAGCAACAAATGAAAAGAAATTAGTAACAAAAGACAGTATTCACAAAGATGACTACGGTGAATATGCCTTCTAACTTTACAAAGGTATAAATAATGGAATTAAAAAACAAAGTTATTACTGCTATTAACACAGGTTTTCTAGCTACGTTCCCGACTTTCATTAATGCGCGAGGCGATGGACTCGGCGGCTTAGAAGAGTCGACAACTAGTTTGCTAACTACAGTGCGTACTGTCATTATCGCTGTTATTGGTATCGTCGCTACTATTGCTTTAACGTGGCAATTAGCCCAGGGATTTCTTGGCCGGAAAACTTGGGGAGATATTTTTGAGAGCTGTTTGTGGATCTTAGGAGCGGGGGCAGGGGTATCTTTAGCAACCTGGATTTTTACCAGAGGACAAAGCTTATCGTTCGGAGGTTAAATGTCTAATATAGATGAAGTTACATTTAATGGTCTAGACAGACCGGCCATGTTTTTTGGTGCACCTATAAGACCTTTAGGCATCTGTTTTGTCATTATTACAATGATGTCTTTATTTCTATCTTTTATCTACGGTCTTAAAAGCTTCCTCCTGACAGGTGCTATTTTACCAATTTTTATTGCGCTTAAATTCACTTGTGAAAACGATGAAAATGCTTTAAACGTACTTAAATATAGCTTTAAGTTCTTTTTTCTACATCGCTTTAACTTAGATCTAAATCACTCTATGAGAAAAGTTAAACTCTCGAAGAAAGATCGTATATTCAAGCATTTAGTATTTTCCCCTGTGTGTTACGGGGAAACTGGAGAAACTAATGTCATTCAAAAGTGACTTTTTCAAGAATCTCAGTCAAAAGATCCCAGTTTCATCTGATTTTCTTCCGAAGTTAAGACAGCATGCAACGGATAATATTCTCTATTATGATGAAGGATTTTTTGCTTTTGCGTTTAAACTCACGGGTTTTAATTTTGAAGGAGTTGATACAAATATTTTATACAATAAATACAAAGTTTTTAATAATGTTCTAATGACGTTTGGTAAAAACTTTGCTGATAAATGCAGACTCTCTGCAATAGTACGCCGCCGTAAAAGTCATTTTAAAGCACCTGATGGCTTTAATAATGAATTTACACAGCACTTTGCCTCTGAATATATTAATCGTCTTAACGAAAACGATTGCTTCTCAAACGACTTTTATCTTATTTGTTTGATCGAAGAAAACAATTTTAAACTCGGACTTAAAAAAGCCAAAGAACAAATTCAAGTACTACAAAATTCTTTATCTGACTTTACACCCGAAGTTTTAAGAGTCTATGAAAACAAAGGTGTAGTATTTAGCGAGCTATACGAGTTATTTTCTTCTTTGATTAATATTTCTGATGCAAAAGTTCCTGTTTCTTCTACAGATGCTTATAAATCTATTCCTGAGGCGTGGTTACATTTTGGGACCAATTTACTTGAAATAAGAAATAATCAAGGAAGAAAATGGGGACAAATTTTTGACTTGCGCGAGTTCGGGATTTCTCAACTTAAAGTGTTGACTCCCGTTTTGTCTCTTCCGTTTGAGTTTAATTTAGTTCACAACTTTACTTTTATTAAAAACGCTAAAATTTTATCGCAAGTAACTAAGCAGCTGAACGAATTAAATTCTGTGCAAGATAAAGCATTTTTTCAACAAGACGAGCTTATAGAGCTTCAAGGGCAAGTTACCAGTGGTAATATCAATTTCGGTATATTAAGAAGCTCAGTACTTGTGCTAGGAAAAACACCGGAAGAAGCTGTCGATAATTGCTCACGTGCTTACGCTAAGTTTCTTGATGCAGGCGGTTTTCGCTATCAAAAAGCAGGCTGGTCTGCACCAGCAACTTATTTTTCGCAAATCATCGGTTCCTCATATGTTCCGAGACCTCTGACTAAAGCGATTACCAACTTTTCTCATATTGCTTTCCCTTATGATTATGCAGCAGGTAAGAAGGAAAATAATCCTCTCGGTGATGGCTCAGCAGTACTACCGTTACTTACTGATTCGAAAACTTTATACTTTTTCAATTTTCATTACACAGACTTCAATGAACAAGGACAAAATAAGCCCGTAGTCGGTCATACGATAATTCTAGGCAAGTCTGAAACTGGTAAATCTACGCTAATGAATGGCATGCTTAGTTTTTTAACTCGCTTCAATCCATACATTTTTGCATTAGACTTAGATAAAGGTATGGAAATATTCATCAGAGTAATTGGCGGGCAATATTTTGAGCTTAAAATAGGTCAGCCTACAGGCATGAATCCTTTTAAACTTGTATTCAATGAAAGAAATATTGACTTTTTAATTAATCTGATTGAAATGTGCGCTGGCGGCGAATTCACACCTGAAGAAGAACTAGATATCAAAGATGCCGTGGAAAGTGTACTCAACTTTCTCGAGTTCGAGAAAAGAGATTTCACTCATCTTGTGCAAAATATAACCGTTGATTCATTAAGACAGAAATTATTGAAGTGGTGTCGTGGTGGACGATTTGGATGGGTGTTTGATAATCCAGAAAACATCTACGACCCTGAGGATTTCGAAATTGTTGGCTTTGATTTAACTGAGATTTTAAAGTCGGATGAGCAAAACTATCCACCAACACAACCGATACTTTCATATATGCTTTATCTAAGAGAAGCAATGATGCAAAAAGTGGCGCAAAATCAACGCTTTATTGCTACTGTGATCGAAGAATTTTGGTTCGCAACGCAATACCCAAAAATTGCTGATGAAATTAAGAAAATTCTTAAATCTGAGCGCAAACGTCACAATTTCGCTATCTTAGTTTCGCAATCTCCTGCAGATGCAATTCATTCCTCAATTTTTGAAGCCATTATTGAGCAAACAGCAACCAAAATTTTTCTACCCAACCCCTCTGCTGAATTCGAACATTCGTACGAACGATGCGGGATCACCAGAACTGAGTTCGATAAGATTATTTCTCTTCCAGAAAAATCACGAAAATTTCTTATTAAACAAGGAAATGCTAGTGCTGTAGCTAACTTCAATCTGCGCGGCATGGATAAAATTCTAGCGATTCTCTCGGGAACGAGCGCAAATGTTGAAATTTTACATAAAATTATCAATGAACATGGTGAAAAACCAGAAAACTGGCTTCAACCCTTCCTAAACAAAGTAGTTAAGGAAAAATAATGCAAGATAAATCAGCTGATGTCACATTACAACTAGCAAAAATGTTTAACGAAAGCATTGGTACAAATTTATTTGAAAATGCCGGCAATTTTATTCATTTTTTAACACCAATTCTCTTACTAGCTTTTACAACTTACGTTGTTCTTATTATTGTTGAATACAGACGTCAGGGCATAGACGATGTCGTGGTTGATTTAAGTAAAAAGGCGATTTTTTGGATGTTCTTAACTGCTTTTGCCGCAAATGCAAATAATTATATAACTCTAGCAAATATACTTTATAACGCTCCGAATGATTTAATAAGCATGTTCTCCGGTCAAAACAATGATTTAGATAGCAATTTTATAATAAAAGCTGGTGAACCGTTATCCGAAGTATTACACTTAGTTGATAACTACTATCATGAACTGAGTTGGAGCCAAGTACCCCAGTCAATAGAAACTGGCATTATTTATATCATTGTTGGTATTGCAGGAAATGTAATATTTACTTTTGCGTTCGGTATGTACTTAATTATCAAAGCAATACTTGCTGTAATGCTAGTTGTCGGTCCCTTATTTTTATGTTTCCTTTATTTTCCGCAAACTCGATCATGGGCGATGGCGTGGATCGGACAAATTATCAACTTAAATTTACTTTGTGCTATCTACATAATATTGATTAGATTATATGTTAACGAAGTAACTAGTATATTTAATATGTTCTTTAACGATCAAAGATACCTGCATCAATACGGGTCGAAATTTTTGTACGAACAATCTTTTCTCTACGGGCTCAGTGTCACAACGTTCACAGTAGTTGCCGTGGGACTTATTTTTCTTTTCGCGCTTTTTAAAATACCGACAATCCTCTCAGGAATTTTAGGAGGGGGTAGCGTCGAGGGAGCGCTTAGTCCAGCGCGTTCAGTTTATTCTTTATTTAAAACTGTCTCACCTTCTTTAAAGACCATTGACAAATTTGGAAACAGCGCCAGAGGAGGAATTAGCAGAATTTACAATGCAATACGTTCAAATAATATCAAGCCAGGAGAAAAATAGATAAGTGAAACAACTAATAATATTAATTGCTTTGTTTTTGAGTGCATGTTCGACTGCTAAATTACCGCAACCATCCGGTCCAGAATTTCCGATTAATAATATAGTGACTCATCATTATGCAAGATAAGAAATTCGTTCAAGATACACGTGTCTTTTTACAAAAAGATAATGAGACAATACGCAAACAAAACAAAATATACTTAATCGTAACTATACTAGCACTGATCGTTGCAGCGCTAGCAGTTCTTTCGGTGACATTTTTAACGCCACTGAAAACAATCGAACCGTATATCGTACGCGTAGACAGCAGCACAGGCGCAGCACAGGTTCTAAGTACTGTACCCGTAGTTAAAAAATCTTTTGATCAAGTTATCGACGAGCATTTTCTTTCTGAATATGTCAAATTTCGCGAGAGTTACGACTGGTATACTGTGGGTGATTACTACCGAGCGACCTTGCTGATGAGTGAGCCAAAAGTAGCAGACTATTATAAGAAAACTTATGGTTCTAATAATCAAAACTCCCCTGTAAACATACTGAAAAAAGATTTTCGCATCAGAGTTGATATTAAATCTATAAATTTTGTCGGCGATACTGCACAAATCCATTTTACTAAAACAAAATTACCAGTATCAAGCACAAACGATGAAAGTCAGATAGAAACTTATCATTACTTGGCGATAGTTGCTTATCATTATGTTCGCTCGAAAATGAACAATGAACAAAGACAAATAAATCCATTAGGTTTTGAAGTAATAAGCTATCAAGTGACTGAGGAAAATCAAGATAATAGATGAAAAAATACTTCTTTTTAGTAGTATTAACTTTATCGATCAGCGCTAATGCTGCGATTAATCCGGCCTCTTATTATAAAGATCGCAGAATTAAGTACGTACACTATGATCCTAATAATGTGACTACGGTAACTACAAAACCAGGTCGTGTAACTGTTATCGAATTCGACCCGGGTGAAAAAATTATAAGCAATACATATGGTAACAAGAGTAGCTGGGCTGTCGTCAGAATCGGCAATACTCTTCAACTTGGTCCCAAAGAGTATAACGATAAAACCAAAAAAAATAGCGGAAATACTAATTTAGTAGTCAAAACAGATAAGCGAATCTACTTTTTAGATCTGATTATCACTAAGCACAGTCCGACTTATCTAGTCAGATATATTTATCAATCTGATACGCGAAATACCAAAAGTACTAATTCATATTCATATAATGCACCGTCAGTAAAGTTACCTTTGAACTATTGCTATTATGGATTTGGCGACCGCGAATTGAAGCCCCTATTTGTATATGACGACGGCATCTTTACTTATTTCAAATTTAACAATCATCTTCCTAGGCCAACTATCTATAGTATTTCTGCGATTGGCTCTGAAGCGATAACTGCTAGTCATACAGAGGACAACGGAACTATTGTTGTTCATGAGTTAAGTAAACGCTTCAACGTTCGTCTAGGCAATAAAGTGCTAGGTATTATTAATAAAGGGCCCTTGCGCAACTCTTATACGCAATTTAGAACGACTGACAGAAGCCAGCGCAATCTAAAGAAAGACTAAAGGAAAAACTGATGGATGACAATAGCGATTCTTCTTTGGAAAAAAAAATAGCAAATCCGGATCTGGAATATAAAGTAGATCAAGAAGATGAGCAGTTAAGAAAGAAAAAGCTTAGTTTAACTACTTCAATTGCTCTTGCAGCTCTAGGTTTTATTGTTCTCGGCGCACTAATTATCGGTATATCAACTATTTTTCACAGCTTGAAAAGAAAAGAAAAAATAGACGACGACTCAATCAACTTCAATAAAATAAGCGAAGATTATAGTATTGAGAATATGCAACATCGCATAGATTCAGAACAACAAGCAGATAAAGATGACGAAGATTCAGAAGAAAGTGATAGCGACGAAGATATTAATGACAATACAGAAAACGCTAATTTAAGTAGCTCTTCTGATAATGAAGTAAAAACCCCCTCAGCTAAGCCGGCGCCCGAACCTATTACTTTTGAATATGCTCTAGAAAACGTGGATAACGAAGTTTCTCAGCCGGAGCAGAAAGAGAAAGAAAATAATGAAGAAGGTAATTCTACCGATTCTTCTCATACCTCAAATAATGTTACTACTCATCATCATGACTTTGTCAGCGCTGATTTTGAAGCAATTCCGGCACGCTATAGATTAAGTAAGGGACATAACATTCTATGTACTTTACAAAATAAAATAGACACTAGTTACCCCGGGATTGCTACTTGTGTTATTGCTAAACCAGTGTTTTCCGATGATGGCACTACCGTTTTGATCGAACGCGGATCATTAGTTATTGGAGAACAATCAGGTGGCTTAAGCGGAACTCACAGAGCATTCATCTCCTGGCGAGAGATTAAAACACCAAATGACATAACTATTAGAATTAGCGCTCCTGTTTCTGACAATCTCGGCGCAACAGGGGTAAACGGCAAGATAAATTATCAGTTACTCAAAAAGTTCTTTCTAAGCACAGCAATTAGCGTTATCGAAACCGGCGAAAACTACTTAGTCGAAAAAGCTAAAAAACCAGAATCGGCAGTAGTCAATTTAGATTCGTCTAATGAGATGCCTATGCCGCAACAGTTTGACGAGCTATACAAATCGATGAATGAAGAGTTAATCGAGAAAAAAACTCTAGTCGTCAACCCGGGCACGCAAATTAACGTGCAACTTAACCAAGATTTAGATTTTTCTACAGTATACAAAAATGAATAGTAAAGTTTCGCAATTTTCTAGTGCCGAGCAGTACTTAGAAAATATAGGTTTAACCGATTTTCTTGCCAGAGAAGAAGTGACTGATATTTTTATTAATAAGCCGTACGAGATGTTTGTTGAGACATTACATAGTGCAAATAGAATAACATCTGAAAAACTCAGTTACGAAGCACTAAATGCATTAGCTCGAACGCTTTGCCGTGCCAATAATTTGAACTTTTCAGTTAGTACCACTCATTCTGTAGTGTTACCTCGAGGTGAGCGTGGTCAAATTATTCTCCCCCCAGCTGTGAAAGAAAATACCCTTGCATTCGCTATCCGTAAACCTTCTAATAAGAGAATTAATATAAAAAAATGGTCAGATTCAGGACGTCTGAGCAACTTTAAAAATAAATCAGATATCGCTTTCGAAGAAGAATATCAGAAAAATCCTCAGCTTAAAAATGAGATTCGCTTAAACAATGTAGAAAGAAAACTCTTAGCTCTCACAACCAGCGGACAAACCGAAGATTTTGTCACAGCGTTAAAAATTTTTATTGAAGAACATCTAAATATCGTAATAGTTGGCGCTACTGGATCAGGCAAAACTATGTTTAGCAAGGCGCTAGCAGATATGATTGACCCGGGTGAAAGAATCATTACGATAGAAGATGTTCATGAATTAGATCTACCTTATCACCAAAACTGTTTACACTTGATTTACAAAGAAGGTGTAGTCAGCGCTCATGATTTACTTTTCGCTTCCTTGCGTTTAAAACCTAGACGTATTCTTATCACTGAAATAAGAAGTGAGATAGCGTGGGACTACATTACAGCTTTAAATACAGGACATCCCGGCGGTATTACTTCTGTTCACGCTAACTCGGCACCAGACGTCTTCAATAGAATAGCTACGCTAGCTAAAGAATCTGAAACGGCCAGAAATTTAGACTACGACTTTTTACTAAACACGGCAAAAGCAACAATTGATGTGATTCTTTTCTTCGAAAGAACCTATCTCAAGGAAATATATTACAACCCTTATCAAACCAAGCGGGCTAAACAAGGGTTTTAATCTTATTAACTATTTGTTAACAATACGAACGGGATAAGCAAAAATGCTTAAAATAAATGAAAATATATAAAATATAATATACAAAGTTAGAAGCGGCAATACTGCTGTTATAAAAATAATGGTCCCAACCACAAGATACACATTATAAATAAGTATTTTAGAAGCCTCCCACCCCGATTCATTAAGTGTTACAAAAAAGCTATCGTATTCAGACCAATTTTCTATTCGGTCTCGTAGTAGTGCCAGTGCAGGAAAAGTGGCAGCTAACACAAGTAACCATATCAAAAACATACTAACCATATTATCTCTCCTAATTAAGACCTTACCTTACACTTCTTTCCTTTTGAAACTTTCTTTAAATGGCTTAAAACTACGGAAAGTAATGATGTAAGATAGGTGATAAGATAGTCCCTGCAGCTGCTATAGCAGCAATGATAAAAGCAATTAGTGGATAATATCGCGTATCTTTGTTTAGCTTTTCTCTTTCTGCATCATACTTAGCAATACGTGCTTCACTTTCTTTCTGTAATCGCTGATTTTCGAGTTTCTGCTCTTCCCGTTCCTTCTCCCAGTGAGCTCTAGTTTCTTCCCGTTCCTTCTCCCAACGAGCTCTAGTTTCTTCCCGTTCCTTCTCCCAACGAGCTCTAGTTTCTTCCCGTTCCTTCTCCCAACGAGCTCTAGTTTCTTCCCATTGCTTATCAGCACGTTTGCTATCTTCTCGCATTTTCTCGACAGTAGCTAAGCTCTCAGCAATCATCTGATCTATATTTCTGATCTGAGCCATTTTTAATTCCTCATCTAAATTCAGGTTAGTTTTCACAGTTAGTTACTTTTTAAACAATGATAAATAGTTATAGATAGTTATAAACTGTTTTACGACAGATATTGAACTGATCTGCAATTTCAGATACTGGCACTTTTTTGCTGTGATAAAGTGCTTTGAGCATTTTTACTTCTTGTTTATTCAATTTAAAACGTGCACCACCTACCCGCCCTCTTGCTCTTGCAGCTTTTAGACCGGCTAATGATCGTTCCCTAATTAGATTCCTTTCAAATTCAGCCAAAGCAGTGAACAAATGAAATATCAGTCTACCAGAGCTAGAAGTTGTTTCTATTTTTTCATAAAGCGAAACAAACTGAATACCATGCTGTTCAAATTCTTCTACCACCGAAATTAGGTCTTTTAAATTACGTCCCAGTCTATCTAGACGAACCACAACAACGATATCACCACTCCTAACATGCGCTTTTAGAGCAGCTAGCCCGGGGCGTTCAGATTTAGCTCCACTAACAATATCAGTGAATATTTTCTCGCAGCCGTTTTCTTTTAATTCATCTACTTGCGGATCGAGATTTTGATCTGCCGTAGATACTCGAGCATAACCTATTTTCATCTCTATTCCATTACATATTCTTACACTTTGTCTACTATACAACTTATTACACAAAAAGTCAATTATTTTTTAAGATTCAAATTCGTATTCATTACTGTATAACAAACACGTGTTTGTTATACAGTAAAACCTCTCTTTAAAAGCCTTAAATTGTCTTTATTTTAGTTTTTAGCTAAAGATATTCGCCTTTACTTAAAATAAAACCCCTTGCTTAAGGGGTTTTATCTCAATTAGTTGCCTAAAAAACGCAGTATAAATGATTTAAAAAATCATTCTTTCCAAGCTACGTTTTCAATAGTAAAGTTTAGTTATTATATACTATAGAATTATACCTAATTAAGATTTTGCTAACGATTTATAGAGATCAAAAAATGAAATTATTGAATAAAATCATCTGGAGTTTAATCGGGATAATCTTGCTATTTTTATTAGCTCAACTATTGATGAGCTTAATTGCTTCGTTTGCTTTTCACCTGCAATGGACACCTGATTTTCTAATCAGATTGTACAATACATTTCATAAATTAGATTTCGTAAGAAAAGTCATCGCAGCTACATTTATTTTCTTCTCTGTTTTTATTCCCGCCATCTTTCTTATATTTTTGCTAATTGCCTACTTTTATAAAGCAAAACCAAAGCTCCACGGTGATAGCCGTTTCTCTACGCATATTGAAGTAAAAAAAGCAAATATACTTTATAAAAAGCCACCGGAAGACGGGATTTTATTAGCAAAATACAAAAATCAATATCTTAGCTTGCGCGGACAAACTTCAGCATTTTTAGCTGCGCCGCCGCGAAGCGGCAAAGGGGTTGCAGTAGTTTTAATGAATTTAATCTATTTTAGAAAAGGTTCGGTAGTTGTTAACGATGTTAAGTATGAGAATTACATAAAAACTTCGGGCTTTCGTCGAAGCTTTAGCTCTGTTTATCTGCTCGACATCTCTGGTCGTTTCCCAAATGACGACGGGAAATACCGCAGCCACTGCTGGAATCCCTTCACTTACGTTAGTCGAGACCCTTTGTATCGGCAAAAAGATTTACGAAACATAGCCAACATTATCTATGCTAGAGAATTGGAAGGTAAAAATAAATTCTTTGGAGAAAGTGCAGTTAACTTATTTATCGGTATTGCTAGCTTATTATTTGACATCAAAGAAGCTGTTACATTTTCAAATATATACAAAAAGTCTACGCCCAGTGAAGAGTTTCAATCTTTTCCAGAATATATTCTAAATTTAATACGAATTTATAGATATCAGCTAGCTGAGCCGACTAGAGAGTTACTGACGACTTTTGTTCAATCCAATAGCAAAACAACAGCTGATGTGTTAGCTACATTTCGTGCTTCGTTAGCGATTTTTACTGACGAACGTATAGCAACGCTAACTAGCTTTGATAGTTTCGATTTGCACGACTTGAGAAAAAAACGGCTCTCAATTTATCTAGGAGTTCTACCAACAGAAACCGTAACGTATGCTCCTCTACTCAATTTATTCTTTTCTCAACTGATACAAGTTCAAGTCGAACAAGGGTTGAAAGAACATAATCCAGAACTAAAGCACCAGTGCTTACTATTAATAGATGAGTTCGCAGCTCTGGGTAAAGTAGAAGTTATTCAAGAGTCTATAGCTTTTATTCCAGGTTACGATTTACGATTATTACTTATCTTTCAGAACGTCGGACAAATGATAAAAAACTATACTGAAAACGGTATGCGTAGCTTGTTCGGCTCAATCGATGCACAGGTTATTTTTGCTTCACGACTACAGAAAGACGCAGAAGAAAATAGTGCATTCGTCGGCTACTACACAGAAAACGTACAAAATAAAAGCAAAAGTAAAGGCGCACATGTTTCACGATCTGTGAATGAAAATCAACAGAAGCGCGCCCTTTTACTACCTGATGAATTAAAGCGGCTTTCATATGATGATTGCATTGTTATACTTCCTCATAAACTACCGATCCTAGCTCAAAAGGCCTTTTATTATAAAGATTCAGAAGCTAGCAAAAGCATGGACTTACCATGCATAATGGCAGAAGAATTAAATATTGAAGGTATGAAAGCAATGGCGACAAATAAAGAGCACGATATGTCTATGCTACAAGCTGAGACCCTTCTCTCTACTCTAACTGACCACGATCCAGAATTTGACTCTATTCTAAGAGAGCAATATAGAAAAGAGAAACACAGAAAAACTAATATTCAAAGTTAATTATAAATCTCTACTAACTTCTTGTTCTTGATTTTGATTTTGTGAAAGACGTGAAGGAGTAGAAATAGAAGTGTTTTGATTAAAACTTTCATAAAGTTCAGAAACTTGAGCCGCTTCTCTATAGTTTCCTGAATCTCTAAGTTTATTTATAATTGCTCGATAACGCTTTGATACAGTGTCTTTTACTTCTCCTTTAAGAGCTATATCTTCTTCTCGACTCTTTTCTTGTCCTTTTCTTCTTTCGACGTGCTTAAAAATGTTATTTTTCTGACTTTTAGCTAATCCTTTATAGCATCGCGGCGTAGCAGTGCACTCAACTCCGAGTTCTCTCAGATGATCAGCAAAACGAATTCGATAGCGCTGAAGATCGTTTTTCCGAGGATTAAGTCGTTTCCCATTTCTTCCCTTTAGTAAGACACATAAATGTACGTGTGGATGGGCATCGTCAGTATGCAGTGTAAAATAATAGAGATGATTGTGAAATTCTTGTTCTGCAGTTTTCCTGACAGCATCTTTAACTAAAAGAGGTGGCGTTCCTGGTGGCATTGAGAATACAAAGTTGATTGCTTCGCGTTTCTTGCTCTCCATCGCAATACCGTACCCTTTCAAATCTTCAATAATATCTTTGCGACCGTTTTTTCCGAGATAGACTAAACCGTCTTGATCCTCGATTTTTAGTTTTCCATATCTACTCAGATAATCTAGATGGCTTTTTACCGCTCTTAGTCCTTTTGAATTACCCTTCCTCCTCGGAATCTTAATTACTACTTGAGGCGCCTTCGATGCTGCAGAAAGCAAATTTCTTAGCCCGTAGCCTTTTCTAAGCGAAATACCAGCTGCTTTAGATTTTTTAACTAAAGAGCGGGGATAAAACAAATCATCTATTTCTTCTAAAAGCGACATCAAATTTCAATTCCTTGACCCAAATTTTTTTCTATAACCCGCTCTTGTGCTGTAGTACGGCTAAGCGTGTGATCTTCTTGCTTAGCCGCCTGTGTCAAAAAATCATCAACTTTTTTCTCACTTACAATCTGATAAGCTTTATTATAAAAATTATTCATGATTTTTTTACTTTTCTCGAGATCTAGAGATTTTGCAGCTTTAATGCACTCATTTTCTAAGAAACTAAATATTTCTTTGTGCTTACGAGAAAGTCTCTCAAAGATACTGCGGTATTTTTCCTTTACGTTTCTATCTTTCTCTACCGATGTTGCTTGGTCTTTGTCAACAATCTTTTCAACTGGTTTTTCGGTTTCATTTGTTGCTTCTTTTGTTACAGTAGAATCAGTGGCAGGGATACTTGATTTTTTTTCATTAACAATTTGAGCACCAGCTTTAATACCGTCATTCTTGCCTATCAACTCTTTAACCCTTTCTTGCCACGAATCTATTTCTAATCCCCTCTCCAAAGCAGCTACATACATTGCTTTTTTGAATTCTTTAGAGCCGTTAATTTTAATACTAGTCCAACCCTTCGCCTGCGCTACATCAAGCATATGCTCGATTACCTTGTAATCGACACCATTAGTAACTACTTTCGGACCTTTATCCCTAAACTTTATGTTTCCTGCTTTATCGTAGAAATTCCCGTCTTCAACGTAGTACTGCTTTCTAATGTGTTCAGGTAGATCGTAAGTATGCGGCTTCTCTTTATTTACTTTGTCAGCAGCCTCAGCAGCCTCAGCAGCCTCAGTAGCTTCAGTAGTTTCTTTTGCTTCTGGTGTTGTGTTCTGCTTCGCAACTAGCTCTGAGCCATTTCTCTCTGATCGCATTTCATTTTTAACAACTTGAGGAACAACAAGGTTTTCTACTTTTTCAATATAATTTTCTTCTTCTTTCACTTCTTCTTCTACTTCTTTGTCTTCATCTAATTTACTTACCGGAACTTGCTTCGTAGCAATATCATCAATGTGAGATTTTTCGTTATTACTAGACTCGGGCAATACTACCTTCTCGATATCTTTTTCTTTTACTTCTTCTATTTTTCTATCATCTTTCATTTTCTCATCCTCACTTAAAACTGTATTTTCTGTCACTTGCTTTCTTGTTACTTCATTACCGCGCAATAAATACAAATCATTAAAATCGGTAGCAACACCGTTAAACTTTTCTGCAAAAGATTTTTTATCATCATCGTCAAAACCAGGCATTACTACCTGCGCATTACTTAATTGACTCTGCGCAATCAGTGCTTTATCTATACCTGCCCGGTTGCTATCGTTATCTGCCGCAATCGTATATTTATCAGAAAAATGATTTTTCTCAAGTTCTCGTGCAACATCTATTAAATTATTTGCATTAAACGCAATAATGACAGGTTGTCCAGTCACTTTATGTATTGAAGCACCTGTGGCAAAACCTTCTGCAATGTAAACATGCCTTTTGGCTTCTTCTCTATTGCCGATCAAAGAAAAACAGCTTTTGATTGGTAGGTTAGCACTAAATTTCTTCGTACCGTCTTCAGCGATGAACTGTAAAGAGCGAAGTTCTCCAGACGAATCTAAAAGCGGAACTAGCAAAAATTCTTTCTGATCTATTTTTTTCTGCCGCAGTATTTTTTGGGCGATTTGAATATCTATCTGTTTCCGCTCTAGATAAGCATGCGAAGTTACATCGCGAGCAGTTTTCCACAAATACTTTACTTTTTCAATGGGATCTTTCTCTTCTTTAGTCTTATTTTGCGTTAATATTTTTCCTTCTTCTTTAGCTTTATTCGGTGCTAAACCCTCTTTTTTATTGAACCCACTTTGCTTTGCCAAGTAATAAATAGTACCCTTTTTTACTCTGCCCATGGACAAACTCTCCCATTGATTTTTTATTACTTTAGCGTCATAGTTCTTTGCTTTCTGCGACCACTTATTCCATATTTCAAACCCGTTTTCTTTATACTCCGTTTTAAGCGCTGCACCAACTCTTAGCCATGTCATTCTATCTGTTGCGTCAATATAAGATAGTATTTCTTCCAAGTTATCAGTGCTTGCTTTTTTTGAATTACTATCATCCATATTAATCATTTCAATATCCTCTATATATATTTCACTTGAATATTTTACCACTAGCTTGATAAAAGTTTTTGCCTGATTAGAGCTGAACTTTCTTCAATCTTATTCATTATATTTTTAATAAATCCTAGTTTCAGATCATCTAGTTCTTTCGATCTGACATTATGCATCATGTGCACTACCTGATTTAAATTACGACCGATTGCACGGAGCTCATAGTTATTTTCATTGAGTATCTCTATTTCTTTGTCATTAAGAATATACTGTTTTTTCAGTAAACTGTTTTTAAGAAGAATGTATATTTGTCTACTTAGAGTAGTCTTATTATCTTGTGCTAATTTTTCTATAGCTTCTTTCAAACTTTCGTTTGCTAAGAAAGTGAGGCGCGATGAGCGATGCGATCTATCATTTAGTAGCTTATGCTCAGTTTCTTTATCAATTTCCGATTCTACTTTTTGCTCAACAGAAAATGAAAACTCATTTGTTAATATTACTCTCAGAAGTTGACTAATCGACCAGCTCAGTTTTTCAGATTCTTCTGCTAGTTTTAAATAAATATCATCCGGAATACGCACTGTCTTCGCCATTTTTATTGTTTTCCCTTAGTTTATATGTTGTTGATTATACTCGTTATCTCATATATTGCATATCACTATCTAGAGTATTAAATATATGTTGCTATTTGTTGAATATTTTTATATAATCAATTGAT
>Ga0209132_1000200_pt1 | contig 21587 bp, 34 predicted proteins | sample UppTromiDAQMD023_FD_185835 | JGI IMG/M metagenome (GOLD analysis project Ga0209132, IMG submission 185835) | Upper troposphere microbial communities from Maryland, USA - DAQMD-023 (SPAdes) (version 2) | ecosystem: Environmental > Air > Outdoor Air > Unclassified | place: USA: Maryland, Virginia...
CGAGTTCATTTCCAGCGGACCGACCGGCTTCAGAACGCCATACGGCAGCACGGATTCGACTTCGGAGAAGTCGGTGCTGGTCGGAAAGCGGAACAGCACCAGGTTACGCATGAACATGGCGGTTCTCCTTTGAGTCGGTGTTGCGGTTGCTGGCGCGCAGTGCGCCCCAGCGCAGCCGACGCGGATGCTGGGAACACCACGCAAGCCAAGCCCCAAGCGCGTCACCCTTTGCCCGCTGCGTCTGCGCCTCTGGCACACCCGGTACAAGCAGCATCCCCTGCATCATTCCCTTTCCGTGCCTGGCTGCGACGCTGATCACCTTGCGCAGCTGCGCGCTGCTCCCTTCGGCAATGAAGATTGCGCCGTCCGGCACGTTTGTTCCGAAGCCGATCTGGCCATTGGCCCAGCAGTACGCGATCACAATTGCACCTCGCAGATGGATTTCTGAACCTCGTGGATCAGATCCAAACGTTGGTTGGCGGCAGCCAGCGCGGCGGCCATCGCGCCCACCGCCTGCTGAGCGCAGGGGCCGCACATGGGCGACTCGGGCGCACCGGTGGGCATGTCGCAGTTGACGCAGGCATGACGCGGCCCGGTGGTGGCCACCTCGGGGTCGGTGCGATCTTCGAAGTGCAGCAGCGCCGGCTGGGAGATGTGGCGCTTCAGGCGCCAGGGCAACGCGTCTCCGCGCGCCTCGATGTACCGCACTGCCTGACGGACGGCATAGCGAGCAGCGGTCGCGTCTTCGCCTTGGACGTTGCCGCAGGTGGCGTCGAAAAAGCGCAACCCGTCCAGCTCGACGGCCAGAGCGTGGATCTCGACGTCGGCCCGCGCCGCTCGGTCGGCGATCTCCACCGCCAGGGCCAAGGTGCTGGCATTGAGTGCACCGCGAACACCGTCGAAGCGGAAGGTGCAGGTGTCTCGGATCTTCGGCATGTCAGACTCCGGCCACGTCGAGGGAAATCGGCTGGTACTGACCCCGTGCATCGCGCTCGTAGAAGCGCACGTAGGTCTTGCTGCCCACCACCGTCACCGCATCACTGATCGCGGTCATTGCCCGCTGCCAGCGGGCGTCATCGAACTGCAGCCGGCGCAGTGACAGCACCTCTGCCGTCTTGATGCTGCCGTCCTGGCCCACCTTGAAGGCGCTGTTGACCAGGGTGCGCAGCTCGGCGCGTGAGCCTTCGGTCCAGTCGTTCAGGCACTCATCGATGAGGGCCTTGGCGGCCTGCAGGCGCTCATCGAACTGGATGGTGTCCTGGCAGGCGCGCAGGATCTTGAAGCGGCCATCGTAGGAATACAGGCTGACGTTGCCCTTGTCGCCGCCGATCTTGGCGCCGTACTGCTCGCCGCTGAGCTGCACGAACGCGCCGATATCGGCGAACGTATCCGCCTTGAACGTGCGCAGTGCTTCGCGCAGTTCCAGGGCGCGCTGGATCTTCTCCTGCACCAGCTGGTCACGCGCCAGATCGATCGGCTTGATCTGTGCCTCGGGCACCAGCCGACCGTTACGGTCCTCGCGGTAGCCTTCGGGAATGGATGGGGTCATTGGGCGCCTCCTTGGGCGGCGGGGGTGACAAACGGTTGAGTGGGCCGAAGGACATCGGGGACTCCTTCGACATGGATAGGGCTGGTGGCGGTGAACCAGTCGGCGCGCCAGCGGCGGGCGGCATCCAGCGAGATGCCGAGCAGGCCGGAAATGCGCTGTGGTGTGAGCTGGCGCGGGTTCTGCGTACGCGCCCACAGCGCAAAGCGCATCGCGCGCAGGTGGTCGTAGCGCTGGCGGCCGGTGCGTGCCATCACTCCACCCCACCGAAGATGCGATCGAAGTGGCTATGCAGCGAATCGACCAAGCGACCACCGAGGTAAGGCGGCAGCTCGCCTTCCAGATCCTCCTGGGACTGACACACGGTGCCGATGGAGGGCATCAGCGGGCCTTTGTCGAAGGCGGGACCTTCGTAACCGCCAGCAGCAGATCGGGCCTTCTGCGCCCCTGTCATACCCGGCCGGGTACCACGCACACGCTGCGCCTGCGCGGCCGCCAACGCCGCTTGGTCGATCTTCCAGTCGGGGTTGAGGCGATAGTCGCGGGTCAGCCCCTCGCCAACGCGCAGGATCATCCCGCATCCCAAGGCCGCGTAGACTGCGTTGGACACATGCCAGCGGGATCGGAAGCCGTGCTCCATCACCCGGTCGATCAGATCCGCAGAACGGACCACGCTGGTGCCCAGTGACAGGGCGATGGCGTGCTGCATTGCGACGCTGGGGATGGCGCTCATGGCTGAACGACCTGCGGTTGAGTGATGCCGGCTTCCGTACGCGTCAGCACGATGACCGGTGCAGGGCTGGGCGTGGTGCGAGCGACCACGCAAACCACCGCGCGATGCTTGCCGTCGACCTTGCTGCGGGCCTGGGCGTCTTCGATCGCCTTGGCCGAGTCGGTGAAGGTGTCGCCACCCACCCACTCAGCAGGGACCACCAGGAACTGGCCGCGCTCAGCCATGAGCCACCTCCCGCAGCACCGGAGGACGCTGGGTCCACTCCAGCTGCACGCCCTGGTACTCGGCGGCCATCACGCGGTCCTGGCCGCCGCTGCCGTTGGGCTGGCGGCGCTTGAGGTGGCCACCCACCATCGTGGGAGGGCGGTCCAGAATCAGCACCGCGCGACGGCCGTTGCTGTGCAGGCCCAAGATCTCGATGCCGCTGTTCTCCAGCTCGCGGGCAGTGTTCGCGGCGGCATACAGCACATCGGAGTTACGTTCATGGTTCATGGTTGGATTCCTCGTCGGTAGCGGGCTTGTCCAGCCCGAGTTGTCCGTACAGATCCGGGAGCGCAACGCGCTTCATCGCGCTGACCTGCTCCAGGGAGGTCATGGCGCGCCCGACCAGGAAGGTGCAGGCGCGGTCCAGTTCGGCCGCACTGGCGGCAAGGTGGTAACCGTGAGCCGGGTGGGCGCAGATCGGGTGTCCCTCGCGCCGCAGCTGCTCGATGATCTGGCGCAGGCGGCGCTCGTCGGCGGTGCTGGTACGTGAGGTGATCTGCTGCACCAGGTCGCGGGCGGTGATGCCGTTGACGGCGCCGCGACGGCCCTGCAACTGCAAAAGCACCGTCTGTGGGGACAGCTCTTGCGGCAGCAGGGCCAGCTGCATGTCAGATGGCCCCCCGATCAATGCCGGCGGCAATCGCCAGGTCCAGAATCTCGTCCAGTTCCAGCAGCCAGCGCTTGTTGGTGCTCTGCGAGATCACCAGCACGCCGGTGTGGATCCACACCTCGATCAGGTACTCACGCCTGGAGTCAGGGTCCTGTACCTGGATAGCCCCCACTCGCGACGCTGTGGGGAACATGTGGCAGTCCTGCACCAGCACCCCGATGGACTTCTTTCGCTGTGGGTGCTGGGCGCTGTGGCGCTTGCGGTTGTGCACCTGGCCAAGGCAACGCTGGAGGGTCGGAACGGCCATCATTCCTCCTCGTCTTCATCGCCGTCGCGCAGCTGGTCGACCAGTGCACGCAGCTGCTGCAGGTTGAGGCTGTCCAGCAGCGAGGCCATGTTCTGGCCATCCTGCCAGTCGATGTGCGCTCGGCGGAACAGATCCCGGTGCATCACCGTTACCTGGCGATCGGGGAGTTCTGCCTCGCGCAGCAGCTGATGCGCGAAGCTGCGCAGGTACGGCAGCCCGTCGGTGGGGGCGCGGTCAGCCATGAGCCACCCCTTCACGCTGCAGCACCTCGGCCGGCACATGGGCAGTGATGCGCTCCCAGTTAGCGCGCGGCACGATCACTACCTGCAGGATGTCCACGTTTACCGGTGCAGGACGGTCTTGCATCTCGAAGGGAACCGCCACAACGCGCGTTGCAAGCGGCCACTGCGCCGTCATCGGCTCAACCACCATGCCTTCTACGGCCGGCCAGCCTTCAGTTCGAATGGCCATCTCACACCCCCCGCACGACGTCGGCGGTGACGGTCGGCACGCCCAGGTCAGCGGCGCGGTTCATCGCGGCGATGAGCGCGTTCTGGACGGCCAGCGGGTAGAGCAGCGAGCCCGCACCGCGCGAGGGAACCAGCTTGGCGCGCAGCGCGTCGATGGCGCTCTGTTCCACCACCTTGTCCAGCGGCACCTGGGCGCGCTTGAAGCGGTGGGCCAGGTAGGCGCCCAGCTCATTGTCCAGCGGCGGCAGCGTGATGATTTCAATGCGCTGTACTACTTCGCGCACCTCCGGGTTGTGTTCGGAGAGCTTCACGCCCAGCTCGGGCTGGCCGATCAGGATCACCGACAGCAGTGGGCGCAGGCCGTCCTTCAGCTCGCGGAAGCGCTTGAGGTGCTTCAGGGTTGGCAGCGGCAGGCTGTGGGCCTCTTCAATCACCAGAACGTGGCTGTGACCGGCGCGGGCGCTGTCACGCAGCGATTCGTGCAGTTGGCGGAAGCGGGCTTCGGGGCTGCTCTTCGGCTTGGCCAGCGGCGCGACGGCGGCCATGATCGCCTCAGCGATGTGGTGGCTGCGCAGGGTCTTGCCCACCGCATCGCTGCCTTCGCTGGCCAGCACGTAGGGCTTGATCACAATGACGGCCTGTTCCTCGCGCTGGATGCGATCGACCAGGTCTTCGCACAGCGTGCTCTTGCCGGCACCGCTCTCGCCGATCACCGCAGCGAAGCCGCCGTGGCGGGCAACCTGGTACATGCTCTCGCGGACATAGCGGATATCCGGAGAGAGGAACACGTCTTCGGCGCTGGCTGGATCGGCGAAGGGATTGGTGGTCAGGCCGAAGTGGCGCTTGGCCTGTGGGGTCAATGCCTGAAAACGCAGTAGCATGGGATCTTCCTCGTCGTGAATGTCGTTGTCGTTATCGGTGTCTTGCGTTGGGGAAACCGGGGCCGGCGTGTTGGAGCACGTCGGCCCCTCCTTTTCATGCCAGTGGGCGTCGGTCACGCCGTGCTGGGTCAGGCAGGAACTGATGGCAGCGCGCACCGCTGCTGGATCGCAGCTGGTGGGCAGCTGGCCGTGATTGATCAGGGCATTGAGGGCCGGTCGGCTCAGGCCGGCGGCTGTGGCCAGCACGCCCTGCTTGATGCCGGCATCGGTGAGCAGGCGCTTCAGGCGCAGCGTCATGCCGCACCTCCTTCCACCAGGCGCAGGCCGCCGCGCTCCGGCGTCGCCAAGGTTTGTGCCCAGGACTCGACCTGATCCACCGGCAGGCCTTCAGGCCAGCGCTGGGCGGTGCGTGCGTAGTGGTCGGGCAACCAGGCCGAACCGGCTGCCTCCACCAGTGGCTTCAGGCGCATTGCCGCTTCCACGTGGTTCAGTGGCGGCAGTTCGGCGCGGATCGGCGTAATGGAATCGACGTTGAAGCGAGGCGCTTCCACCACATCGGGGACGGCAACATCGACTCGGTGTCCGCGGCGCGGCAGGTGCTGGATCTCCGGTGCCTGCTGCACCGATTTGTACGGATCGATCCTTCCCCCGAACGGCATTGCCTTGCCCTTACGCTGCGCCTTGGCCTGCTCGTCGGTCTGCGCATCCATCGCCAGACGTTCGACCCGCTTGCGGTTGGTATCGGCCGGCGTATCGGACTGCGCACGGTAGGTACCGACCGCCACTGCGCCGGTAAAGCCGTAGGCGTCGGCCTCCAGCGGCTCCATCGTGTACCAGGTATCGCGCCCAGCGTCGTCGGTGAACAGGGCCTGCGCTCCGAATTCACTGCCGAAGGCATTGCGGGCCACAGTCAGCTTCTGGCCCACGATCACACCCGGGACGCCGGATACATCAAAGCTCTTGCCCAGGAAGCTGATCCGCAGCAGCGGGCTGACCTTGCGCAGTTCCGGTGCTCGGGTAGCAAGCTTCATGCAATCCTCGACAGCCGGTACCAACCGCAGCTGATCCGGTTTGATCGTCATCCACGCCTGATAGCGCGAGGACTTGTGCCGGGTGTGCTGAGCGGTGGCATTGAAGTTGCGCATCCAGCGCCATGCCGAGTCATTGAGCTGCTCCAGGCTCTGTACGTTGTCAAAGCGCAGGCGATGCTCGAACTTGCGCTCGATCAGGTCGTTGGTCTTCTCGACCTGGCCCTTGGCCCACGGCTGGCCGGGCTGGTTGATCCAGATACGGATGCCCAGCGCGGCACACAGGTTCTTGAACATCGCGCCGGTATTGGCGCTGCCCGGATCCACCATCACCATCATCGGCGCACCGCACAGCGGGTCAGCCGCGCCGCGATACTGCATGGCATTGATGAACGTACGGCACAGGTTCTCGCCGCTCTCCGCGCCCAGCACGTACTCCACGTAGAAGGCACCGCTGGTGTGGTCGGTGAACACGTAGCGCCAGACGCGCTCGTTCTCTACGCGCGCCAGGTTCTTCGGCTTGTTCTTGTAGAACTCGCTGGCAGGCATCGCGTGCAGGCCATCCTGCCGCTTGAGGTAATACAGCACGCACAGGCTGGGATCGGCCTGCCACACCTGGTTGGGGTGTTCGCTGGCCAGCTGCACCTTCGGGGCCGGCGCTGACAGCTGATCCGGGTGTAGGCGATTGACGCGCAGAGCCTTGGCCGCCGAGCTCTCGCTCAGCTGACGGATCTCACCCGTTTCACCATCGATCACCTCGCCGCGCACCATGTCGTTGGCGCGAAGCATGTCGATGGCCTCGCCGATGCTGGCCAGGCGCTTGCCGGTGCCGCGGCGTGATTCGAGCAGCACTGCCGAAATCAGCTCCAGTTCCTCAAGGGTCCATCCCGAATTGCCGCGATCGCTGCGGCGCTTGCGAGGCTTCAGCGAACAGGTCAGCTTCGAGACCTGTCGATACAGTGTCTGCACGCTGCAGCCCCATTCGGCGGCGTATCGCTCGGCAATGGCGCGCTTCTGGCCATGGCCGGCGCAGAGCAGGTCAGCAGCGGCCTGCTCGATCAAGCTGGCGCTGAGGGCCATATCAGCCCTCCCGCTTCCAGTCGGCCAGGCGGCGGTCATGGATCACCGTCACGCCGACCTCCTGGTGGTCGCGGACAAGGCGCAGGTCGTTGATCAGGCTGGCGATCAGGCCGGCAACCTGCTCTTCGACATTGAGGTCGTGCTGTTCGGCGTGCTGCATCAGCGCAATCACCGCACCACTGAAGCCAGCTTCTTCACTGCCGCTGGCAATGGCGATGCGCACCTGGGCGGCCGCCTGCTCCAGCTGGGTCAGCAATTCCTGCGATTGCTCGTCGGGCGTGGCCTTCTTCCACTTCCGCTGTGCTTTTGCTGTCTTCTCCTCCGCCTTGTTGAGATCGTCGCTCAACTTGGTGATGCGCTGGTCCTTTGCCTCGCCGTCAGCCTTTGCTTCACGCAATGCGGTGCGGAGCTGGCTGGCGCTCATGCGCTCTACGTCGTCCAAGGTGATGCCGGCAACTGAGTCACCGGAGTCCAGTGCCTGAATCTCTTCATCGTCCAGGACGGCGAGCTCGATCACTTTGGTTTGGGTGCCTGCGGCAGCCAAAAGGGACTTAGAGTCCCATTTGGAAAATTTAAGGGCGACACCCATGAAGCGTGACGCCATGCGTCGATGTAGGCCTCGCTGAGTGCATTGATCAATGAACTCTCCGTGCCCGACTTGCTCTTTGATGAGCAGCAGGCCCCGGCCCATTTCGAGGATGTCCTCGACGGAGCGGCGTTGGCGGTACTCGACCATGCTCCAGAGCGAGTCGGTGTCCAAGGCACCTGCGTAGCCCAGCGTGGTGGCCAGGCTCTTCACCTGCGCCTCGGCCTGCGCCATCACCTGCAGTTCCTGGCTGCGCTCGACCAGCTTGCTCGTGTCCAGTTCCGTGCCCACCGGCTCGGCCTGGGCGAGCGGCTTGGCGCCGCGCTTGTTGGGTTGCTTCTCTGCCATTTCGATCCTCGTCATCAGTTGGGGCTACGGCTGTAGCGGTTCTTGAAGTCGTCCAGCTGGCGCTCTTCGCGGGCTACCTCGGCCTGATGGGCCAAGGCGATCTGGACAATTCGGGGGGACAGGCGCCAGTTGTCCTGGTCGAAGGGGGAGCGCTCGACCAGGCCGTCCTCGGCCATGCGCTGCAGGTTGCGCAACGTGGTACTGGGCGATTCGCCAATGCCGTCGGCAATGGGCTTCAGGCGCAGGCCGGAGTGGCTGTGCCCGGCCAAGGCGAACAGCAGGCGGGCGAAGATGCTTTGCTCGCTCATGCTGCAGCTCCCTGCTGGCGGCGGGCCAGCTCTTTCAGGATGCGAACGGCCCGGCGATCGGCCGCGTCCACGGCGCCAGCCAGCGGCAGGGTGCTGGCCAGCGGCTCGTCCGATTCGACGGCGCACTGCCAGTTGTTCACGGCCGTGGCGTACTGGTCGCGGGCCGAGGCGAGCAACAGCTCCAGTTCGCGGGTGGGCACCTCATCCAGGGGGCGGCCGGAAGTGTTCATGCCACGTCCCTCACGCCGGCTGCCTTGAGCAGTTGGGCGCGCAGCGCCTGGCCCTTCGGGCCCGCCCAAGTGCCGTAGATAGCCTGACGGGCTGCGCTGGGGTTCACGCCGTGCTGGCGGCACCAGGCGCTGACGGTAGTGTTCTGGAGGGTCATGCCGGCGCGGACCTTGTTCATCAGATCGCGTCCGGGAGGTAGGTGCTGAACCATGTCGTATCCTTGCGGTGTTGTTTAAACCGGGCAGGACAAGAATGGTGCAGATATCTGCACCTGTCAACACTTATGAGTGAATTAATCTGCACCATCGGGTCGCGCCTTCGCGACGAGCGATCACGTCTTGGGCTAAGCCAGACCGCCCTTGGCGAAATCGTTGGCGCTTCGAAGCGGACCGTGATCGATTGGGAGAAGGGTGCTACGTCCCCCACTTCAGCCCAGCTCGCTGATTTGGCGGAGATCGGGCTGGACCCTCTCTACGTTCTAGTCGGCCAGCGCAGCGTAGCCAGGCCTGGTTTGGCCCAGGAACAGATCGCGATGTTCAACGAGGTCATTGACACGTTCTGGGCACTTTCCGACGACAGTCGCGCGATAGCTCTGACGATGCTCGGGGGCCTGTTGCGAAAAGACGTCCAAGCTGAAGCATCTCGAAGTGTCCGTAAGCGGACGCCTAACTAAGGAGAGTGGAATGATTCGATTGAAAAAGAAGGTGGTACTCGGTTTCTGTTTAGCGATCTCGGCGTATGCGTATGCGCATGCGAGTGGGGGCGTGCGAGAGGCTACTCCGAAGGAGCTTGCCGCTATTAAGGCGGGACTTGAAACTCAGCTTAAGGATGCCTCTAGTGCTCGGTTCAGTAATGTCCGGGTCAATGGAGAAGGCTCATTCTGTGGTCTGGTGAATTCCAAGAACGGCTTCGGCGCCTATGGCGGCTACACCCCAATGACTGGGTTGCTGTTCGATCTAAATGGAAAGTTGACTGCTCATGTAATGGGCCTCGACTCTCCGGAGGCAGTCCAAATGGTATGTGAGGACAAGGGGCTAAGCCTCCCGCCGGCTTGACTTCCATTGTGTCGAGCGTCGATGTCCCGAGCCTTGATCTTTCAAAGCTCCCAATTACCTGTCGGCTGCCGCAAGCGCTCACTCTTCCACGCAGGCCGCAGTGGCTCATGCGGACCGCGGTCCCAAGACTACCTCCCAATAGAAATTGACACTCTGCCCATCGGTTTGGTGCGCACTGGCGCACCTGGCCGACGGGCATCCTCGTCTGCCCGTCGGCCATTTTTCCTTGGAGATGGCGCATGGCAGCAGAGCAACCCAGTAACAAGGCACTGCCCATCGCGGGCGGAATGCTGGCGAGCATGCTGGCGTTGCTGCTCGGGTTGGTACAGCCCTTTGAGGGCTACTCGGCCCAGCCCTACCGTGATGTAGTCGGCAAGCTGACGGTCTGCTACGGCCATACGGCAAAGGTCGAACAGCGCACCTACACCCGCGCAGAGTGCGAGCGCCTGCTCCAGTCGGACCTTGGTGTCGCCTGGAACACCGTTCAGAGCTGCATCAAGGTGCCGATGGCGGACTACCAGGCAGCCGCACTGACGTCGTTCGCGTTCAACGTTGGCCCTGGTGGTGCTGGCGTCAAGGACGGCCTGTGCACCCTGCGCAACGGCCAGCAGCCACGCATCCGCATCTACGCCAACCAAGGCCGATGGGATCTTGCATGCGCCCAGCTGAGCAACTGGGCCAACGCCGGTGGCCGGCCATACAAGGGGCTTGAACGCCGCCGCACGGCCGAGCGCGCGATGTGCGAGGGCCGGTACTGATGATTCGCGCCCTGATCGCAACGGTCGCCCTGCTGCTGGTGCTCCTGCTGGTGGCCATTGCCGCAGCACTTCTCTACCGCGGCAATGCCCTGGATGCGCAGGCTCGTGACGCCACGGCGCAGCAGCGTCTGACCACGCTTGAATCGCAGCTTGAAGACGAGCGCAGCGCTCGTGGCATCGAGCACACCCAGGCCAAGGCGATGGCCCAGATCGGAGACGAACATGAAAATGATCGGGAGGCGTCCGCGTCCGTCCCTGCTGCCGTTGTGGCTGACGTGCGTACTGGCGATCTCAGGCTGCGCAACGACCTCGCCACCTGCCACACCGCTCGCCTGTCCCAAGCCGTCTCTGGCGCCGTCGAACGTAATGCGAGCGCCCAACTACGAGCAGAGGTCGCGGGCGATCTTGTTCGAGTCGGACGCGACGCCGACAACCACGTCCGGGCCTGCCAGCGCGTCATCGGTGTCCTCACCGGACAGCACCCTTCCGTCGAGGCCAACCCATGATCGTTGAAGTGCAGCCGCTCTACCTGGTGTGGTTCGCCGGCATCGGCATCACCCTGCTCGGCGGCCTGATCGCCGGCGGTCGCTGGCTGGTCAACCAGCTGCAGCAACGCACTGATCAGCAGTTGGCCATCCTGATTAACGACAGCAAGCGTTGGCGCGAGGTTGAGAGCCACCTCACCGACTTCCGCCTGGAAGTTGCGAAGGAATACGTCCGCCGCGAGGACTATGCCCGCGGGCAGAGCGTCATCGAGGCAAAGCTCGATGCAGTGGCCTCGAAGATCACGAACATGCAAAGCAAGGGGAACACGCCGTGAGTCACGGAAATCAGGGCCCGGATCTGGGCAAGTTGCGCCGGGAGCAGCTGCGCTGGCTGATGCTGCTGGTGCTGGATCGCTCTCGCCCCTATCCGATCGGCGAAGCCGTCCTGGCCGGCGCCGCCCAGGACATGTATCCGGATGCCACCGCTTTGGAAGTGCGCAGGGAGCTGGATTACCTGGACACCCGCCGCCTGATCGACATCACCAAATCCCCTTCGGGGCCGTGGTCGGCTGAGCTGACGCGCCACGGTGTGGATATTGTCGAGTACAGCATCGACTGCGGGCCGGGCATCGCGCGCCCACCGAAGTACTGGTGATCCCATGCCTCCCGTGAGCAAGATCGACCTATTGCCGGCCGAGGTGCGCGACGAGCTGGATCGGCGCCTGGTCGCCAATGCCTTCGGCGGCAGCATCTCGCTGTCCGAATGGCTGGGCGAGCAGGGCTATGAGATCAGCAAGACCACCGTCAACGAGCGGGCCAAGCGGCTCAAGCGCCGCCTGGCCTCGATCAGTGCCAGCACCGAGGCCATGAAGCTGGTGGCCGAGCAGGCGCCGGATAATGCCGCCGAGCGCGGCAGTGCACTGCTGGGCCTGCTGCAGACCGACCTGTTCGAAGCGCTGCTGCAGTTCCAGGAAGCGGCCGACCAGGACGATGAGAGCATTTCCCCAGCCGATCGCATTGCGCTGTACAGCAAGGCGGCCAAGGCCATTGCTGAACTGACCCGCTCTTCCATCGTGCGCGAGAAATGGGCCGGCGAGATCCGCCAGAAGGCGCTGGTCGACGCGGCCAGCCGGGTCGAGGAGGCTGCACGGGCCAAGGGCCTGGACGCCGAGGGCGTGGAGTTCTGGCGCAACAAAGTGCTGCATGGAGTCGGCTAAGTGAGTGCACTGGGCCCCCTGCCGGATACCGAGCGCGTCCTGGACTGGGAGGAGCTGCCCGAGAGCGTGCGCTCGATCTCGGCCAACTTTGACCCGAGCAAGGCCGGTGTGCTGATGGCCCACCAGTCCGAATGGATCCGGATGCAGGAAGGGCTGGATATCGCGGTCTGCGAGAAGGGGCGTCGTACCGGCATCACCTTCGCCCAGGCGTTGAGCGACACCATCACCGCAGCCTCTGCCAAGGACGCCGGCGGCGACAACGTGTGGTACATGGCCGACACCAAGGAAAAGGGTCTGGAGTTCATCGGCTACGTGGCCAAGTTCGCGCCGATCATTGCCCAGGGCCAAGCGTCAAGGATTGAGCAGCACATCTTCCAGGACCAGCAGCCTGATGGCACCAGTCGGCAGATCCAGGCGTTCCGGGTTCGCTTCGCCAGTGGCTTCCGTATCACGGCACTGTCCTCGCGCCCGGAGAACATCCACGGCCTGCAGGGCGTGGTCGACCTGGACGAAGCGGCGCTGCACAAGGACGTGGCCAAGGTGCTCGAGTCGGCCACCGCGCTGCTGATCTGGGGTGGCCGCATCCGCGTGTGGTCCACCCACCGTGGCAAGAAGAACCCGTTCAATCAGCTGGTACAGGACGTCCAGGCAGGTCGCTACGGCAAGAAGGCCGGGGTCATCCGCATCAGCTTCGATGATGCGGTGTCCAATGGCCTGTACGAGCGGGTCTGCGCCATGCGTGGCAAGGCGGCCACCGCCGAGGGCAAGAAGGAGTGGTACACCGCCATCCGCTCGGCCTACGGCCCGCGCAAGGCCGCCATGCGCGAGGAGCTGGACGTCATCCCGCGCGATGGCGATGGCTCAGCCATCCCTTCGGTCTGGATAGATCGGGCCATGCCCGAGGTCCGGCCCGTGCTGCGCCTGGTCTTCGATGACGACTTCCCCAAGCGCTCTGAGAAGGAGCGCGAGATCTGGTGCTCGGTCTGGATTGCTACCACGTTGCTGCCGGTGCTCCGTGCTGCGGTGGCCGGGTTCACCGGGCGCTGGGCGATCGGCATGGACTTCGCGCGCCACCGTCACTTCTCGGTCATCAAGCCTGCCAAGGTCGGGCAGGATCTGCGCCGCGACGTGCCGTTCCTGATCGAGATGGCCAACGCGCCCACCCGCCAGCAGGAGCAGATCCTGTGGGCGCTGCTGGACGCGCTGAAGGAAGGATTCCCTGGTCGCTGGTCATTTGCCGGCGATGCCACTGGTCCCGGCCAGACCTTGATGGAGTACACCGGCGACCGCTACGGCCGGGCTGAGCTCGATACCGAGACGGGCCGCTACATCGGTGGCCCAATCCACGAGGTCACCCTGTCGCGCCCCTGGTACGGCGAATGGATGCCCAAGTACATCGCGCTGTTCGAAGACGGCTTCCTCAGCCTGCCCAGGGACGCGTCCCTGGAAGACGACCACCGCGCAGTGGAGTACGTCGACGGCATCCCGATGGTGCCGCGTCTGGAGCGAAAGGACCTGCAGGATCCGGAGCTGGTGCGCCACGGCGACGGCGCGATCGCCGGCGTGCTGATGCAGTTTGCCGCACTCAACCACGTCACCTCGGTGCCCATCGAGTTCCAGGCGGCCGGCGCGCGCGCCTACATCGGCGACGGCCGAGCCGACGGCGTGGCCACCGTCGTGACCGATGATGCCTTCGGCACGGTCAGCGGCGGAAATGATTTTGGAGGATATGCATGACCACCGCCCGCCCAGAGATCGGCCGCGAGATTGCCACCACTGCCGATGGCATCGACATCACCCGTGGTTACACCGGGCCACTGCTGCTGCCCTTTGACAGTGTCCTGCGCAACCGCGGCGGCTACGACCTTCAGATCTACGAACAGGTGCTGTCCGACCCGGAGGTGAAGACCACCTTCGGCTCTCGCCAGGATTCGGTGGTGGCCTGCGAATGGCAGGTGGAGCCCGGCGGCGAGAAGCGCATCGACCGCCAGGCGGCAGAGTATCTGCAGGAGCAGCTGCATGGCATCGGCTGGGACAACGTCACCCGCAAGATGCTCTTCGGCGTGTTCTACGGCTATGGCGTGGCGGAGATCCTGTACAAGGTCGACGGTACTCGCATCGGCCTGAAGGACATCAAGGTCCGTAACCGTCGGCGCTTCCGTTACGGCAAGGAAGGTGATCTGCGCCTGCTCACCCAGACCCAGATGACCGAGGGCGTGCCGGCGCACGCGCCCTATTTCTGGAACTTCTGCTCCGGTGCCGACCACGACGATGAGCCGTACGGCCTCGGCTTGGCGCACTGGCTGTACTGGCCGGTGCTGTTCAAGCGCAACGGGCTCAAGTTCTGGCTGATCTTCCTTGAGAAGTTCGGCATGCCCACCGCGGTGGGCAAGTACGACACCAACGCAACCGATCCGGAGAAGGCCAAGCTGCTGCAGGCCACCCGCGCGATCCAGACCGACAGCGGCATCATCATGCCCAAGGGAATGGAGCTGGCGTTGCTGGAGGCCGGACGTAGTGGCACGGCCGACTACAAGGCCCTGCAGGACTACATGGATGCCACCATCCAGAAGGTGGTGCTGGGCCAGACCGCCAGTACCCAAGGCACGCCAGGCAAGTTGGGCAACGACCAGCTGCAGCGCGAGGTGCGCCGCGACATCATCACCTCCGATGCCGACCTGGTGTGCGAGTCCTTCAACAAGGGGCCAGCGCGCTGGCTCACCGAATGGAACTTCCCTGGCGCGGCCATTCCTCGGGTCTATCGCGTCACGGAAGAGCCGGAGGATCTGGACGCTACCGCCAGCCGTGACAAGAAGATCCTTGACCTGGGCTACAAGCCCAAGCAGGTCTACATGGATCAGACCTACGGCGACAACTACGAGCCTGTCCAGGCGCCGCAGGATCCGCCTGCGGTACCGACGGCGATCGATGGCGCCCAGTTCGCCGACGCCGGCGGTGCGGTGGTCAGCTTGCTGCGCAGGCACTATCCCGCCGCCTTTGCCGACGGCACCCCGAAGACGCCCGATCCCGCTGTCGAGCTGGGCCAGCAGCTCGATCGCCGGCTGTCGCCCATTGGTGCTGGATGGGTCGAGCAGATCCGCCAGCTGGTCGATGAGGTCGACTCGCTGGAGCAATTGCGCGACCGGCTGTTTGAGCTGCACCCGAACATGACCCTGGACGACTACGCCTCGGTGATGGCCGATGCGATGACGGCCGCGACGCTGGCTGGCCGTACCGACATCCAGGGCGCGGGAGACTGATCAATGGCCGGTGTTGCCTACGCTCAACTTCCGTTCCGGGAGCAGATCGAGTTCTTCCGTCGCAAGAAGAACGTGCTCACCGAGAGCTACCTGGACGTTTGGGAGTCGGAGCACGACTCCAGCTTCATGGTGGCCGGTGCCAACCGTGACGCTCTGCTGGCGGACTTCCGGCAATCCATTGATCGGGTCATTGCTGAGGGGCGGACTCTTCAGCAGTTCCGGGAGGACTTCGACCGGATCGTGGCCACGCATGGTTGGGACTACAACGGCGGTCGGAACTGGCGCTCGCGGGTGATCTACGAGACCAATCTGCGCCAGAGCTACAACGCAGGCCGCTGGGCCCAGCTGCAGCAGCTGATCAAGGTGCGGCCGTTCTGGCGCTATAACCACAACGATGCTGTCGAGCACCCTCGGCCGTTGCACGTGTCGTGGAATGGCCTGGTGCTGCGCCACGACGATCCGTGGTGGCGTTACCACTATCCAGCCAACGGCTGGGGCTGCCAGTGCTATGTCGATGCGCTCAACGAGCGCGACCTGCGCCGGTTGGGCAAGAATGGTCCGGACAAGGCTCCCGAGATCGTGATGCAGTCGGTGACCGTCGGGCAGCGCAGTCCTGGTGGGCCGCGCACCGTATTGACGCCGGCAGGCGTCGATCCTGGGTTCGGCTACGCACCCGGCGCAACGGCCGATCACTGGCCCGGCGGGCGTGGTGGTCCGGTCACCCCGCCATCGTTGACCGGGCAACTCACCTCCGCTCTGCAGAACGCACTGGAGACGGGAGCACGGTTGCCCGCGGCGCCAGCGGCTGCCAGCGCTGCTCAGGCCTTGGCGCGGCCGCGCGCCAGGGATGCGCTGCAGGCCGGCTATGCCAGCTGGCTGACCAGCATTGATGCCGATGCTGCCCACGCTGCCCGCTACCTGGCCGGAGCACTGTCGCCCGGACTGGTTTCGCAGCTGCAGCGTGCCGCCGTTCGCCCAGCGACGGCGGCCTTTGCCGTGTTGGCCGAGCAGCTCCCCATCACTCGGCCTGGCGCGGTGGCCATCGCCGCAGCCGAGCTGCCGATCCGCCTTCTCGATGCGGTGGCCATCCTGCTGAACGCTGCCGCAGGCCGCTTGCGCTATGTGCTGGCGGTGGGGCGTCCTGCCTTTATGGTGGTCGATGTGGCCATCTCGGAAACGGGCGTCAGCACGGTGCAGTCCCAGCTGCAGATGCTGATGCCGGCCGAGCTCCAACGCGGCGTTGCCGATGGCACGCTGCAGCTGCTGCAGGGGACGCTCTGATGGCGCATCTTGAAGTCACCCTTGATTCGGCAACACCTGGTCTGGCCGATGCGCTGCGGCAGCTGGAGGGCGAGGCGCGCCAACTGATCTTGAAGGACTGGGGCGAGTACCTGCTGAGATCCACACGCGAGCGGGCCGCAAAGGAGCGGGACCCGACTGGACGTCGATGGCGCGCGCTTGAGCCCAGCTACAAACGCTGGAAACAGAAGAAGCGCCCCGGCGTGCCGATTCTGAAGTTCGATTTCCACATGCTCGGTGACATGGCTTCATGGCAAACGGACGGGAACGATGCCGTCCTGGTCGGTACCAATGCACCCTATGGCGCCATCCACCAATTCGGCGGCACCATCCAACGCGGCGCGCGTCCGGCCAACATCCACCTGAAGACGGGTAAGGGCGGCAGCCGGTTCGTCAAAGCCAGTCGTAGGAACGCGCGCTACAAGCGCTCGGTCACAATGCCCTCGTACACGAACACCATCGCTGCTCGTCCGTGGCTTGGTGTCAGTCGCGAGGATGAGAAGGAGTTGCTGGATATCGCCCAAGATCACGTGAGCGGCGCCTTCGAGTGATCATCGCGTAGGAGGCGCTGTGCGCGCCTCCATGCCGGGGCCGCCACACTCGGACGTCATCGGGGACTGCTTGGTGTCTGACACGCCTCTCTGGCGTGTTCGCGGCCAATAGCGCGCGGGGTCTTAACTGCAGCTTCCTGCAATGTCGCAAGAGTGATCATTTCTTGCGGACCGCGGTCCCAATACATGAGACAGCGGTGCGGGAAAACTGGCGGCATGAACCAGCCCGCCACCCTGCAGATCTTCAAAGCCGGCACGCACGTTGCCGAAGACGGCCGCACGCTGACCTTCAGCGAAGCGGATGTGCAGCAGATCGCCGATAGCTACGATCCGACACTGCATGAAGCGCCCATCGTGGTGGGCCATCCCAAGACCGACGATCCGGCCTATGGCTGGGGCAAAACCCTTCAGGCCAAGGACGGCCTCCTGATGGCCGAACCGCATCAGGTCGATCCTGCGTTCGCGGAGCTGGCCAACAACGGTCGCTTCAAGAAGATCAGCGCTTCGATCTTCATGCCCGATTCGCCGGGCAACCCGACGCCGGGCAAGTACTACCTGCGCCACATAGGCTTCCTGGGCGCGCAGCCGCCGGCAGTGAAAGGGCTCAAGTCGGCCTCGTTCGCTGAGGGCGACGATGCCGCCTGCTTTGCCATGTCGCTGGCCCCGCTGGGCTGGACGCTGACGGATCTGTTCCGCCGCTTCCGCGACTGGCTGATCGACACCCAAGGCCTTGAGACGGCCGACCAGGTCATTCCCGACTGGCAGATCCGTGGGATCGAGAGCAGCACACGCGATGACGACGGAGCGCGCAACTCGGCCCTCTTTGCGTCGCCATTGCTCACCCAGTTCCCGCGCAGCGCCATCGGCGCGCCTGCGCTCATCCCGGCAACGCCTCCTACTCGTGAACAGGTCAAATCGGAGATCGACCCCATGTCCCAGCAGAACAACCCCGAGCACGCCCAGCGCCAGCAGCAGCTCGACCAGCAGGCTTCCACCCTGGACGCTCGCGAGAAGGCCCTCGCTGCCCGTGAGCAGGCGGCCCGACGCGAAGACGCGGTGGCGTTCGCCGAAGGCCTGGTGAAGGAAGGCAAGCTGCTGCCCCGTCAGCAGCCGGCGGTGGTGGAGCTGCTGCTGGCCCAGCCCAATGGCAAGGAACCGCTGAACTTCGCCGAGGGCGAAACGACGGTGTCCAAGCCAGCTGAGTCGGTCCTGCGCGAGCTGCTGACCAGCCTGCCCAAGGCAGTGGACTTCGGCGAGAAGTCCGGTGGCGACGCACCCAACGCAGCGGCGAACTTCGCCGCGCCCCCGGGCACGCATGTCGATGCTGGCCGCGCGGATCTGTTCAACCAGGCCAAGGCCTACCAGCAGCAGCACCCCGGCACGTCCTGGGCGGCTGCAGTCGCCGCGGTCGGCGGCTGACCTTCCCATCCAGGAGCCCACCATGTCCCAGAACATCGCTCTGCTCACGCTGTCCGTGCTGGCCGCGGCAGCCCTCACCCACAACCGCTTCGTCTCGCCGACCGGTGAAGTCGCCGCTGCCGGCGGCAACGCCTGCGGGGTTGCGCGCTCGGATGCCGCCGTCGGGCAGTTGGCGCCGGTCGACGTCTTGGGCACCACGCAAGTGACCGCAGGTGGCGCAATCGCTGCCGGCGCCGCCCTCCAGGTGGGTGCCGATGGCAAGGCCATCACCGCCGACGCCGGCAAGGTCGTTGCCCGTGCGGCGCCTGGCGCCACGGCCACCGCCGATGGCGATGTCCTCGAAGTGATCCTCATCCCGAACTGACCGGCTAGTGCCGTAGGAGATTTACATGTCTGGACAAATGACCCCCGGCCAGGTTCGCGTCGTTGACCCGATCCTTTCCGAACACGCCCGTGGCTACCGCCAGGCGCAGCTCGTGGCCACCGCGCTGTTCCCCTTCGCCGACGTCGCCGCCTATGGCGGCCAGGTGATCGAGTTCGGCAAGGAGTCCTTCAAGATCTACAACGCCAAGCGTGCCCCCGGTGCCAATACCAAGCGCATCCGCTTCGGCTATGAGGGCAAGCCGTACGCCATCGTCCCGAGCGCACTGGAAGCGCCGGTGCCGCGTGAACATATGCGAGATGCAAGCCAGGTGCCGGGGATCAACCTGAGCACCCGGGCCGTGAACATCGTGCTGCGCTCGCTGCTGCTGGAGTACGAGGTGGACAGCGCCAAGATCGCCACCAATGCAGCCAACTACGACAACGACCACAAAGTCGCGCTGGCTGGCAACAACGTGTGGTCCAACGCTGCTTCGAACCCCGCGCAGGACGTCGAAACCGGCAAGGAAGCTGTGCGTGACAGCATCGGTCTGTATCCCAACACCATGCTGTTGTCTGCCAAGGCGTTCAAGCAGCTCAAGCAGCATCCAAAGCTGATTGATCGCTCGGCCAGCACCGGCATTCGCAAGGTCACCTTGGATCTGCTCAAGCAGGTTTTCGAGATCGACAACATCGTCGTCGGCGGCGGTGTGGTGGCCGATGACAATGGCGCATTCGGTGATGTCTGGGGTACTTCGGCTGTTCTGGCCTACGTCAGCCCTGGCGCTGACGTGAACGCCAACGTCGAGGAGCCCAGCTACGGCTATGGCTATCGCATCGAAGGCATGCCCCTGGTCGAAGTTCCCTACTGGGACAACAGTGCCAAGAGCTGGATCTACGGGGTCAGCAACGATGCCACCCCGGTCCTGGCAGGCATGGCCGCCGGCTATCTGATCAGCGGCGCAGGCAACTGATGACCGGCGCCGGCGAAGGATAGTCGGCGCAGTTGCCGCCTTACCCGTACAACCCAGCGAGCGGCAGCACCAGGCAAACGCGGGCCTGGCCGTGCGGAGCACAGCAGAACCATGCGTGACAGCCGGAGAGCACGGCACCACACCTATTCGGAGAACTCGTCGTGGCCAAGCCCCGCACTGCGCCGCCCAGCGCACCCAAGACCGTCCAGGACGACCAGCCGGCCGACGTGCCAGTCGTGGCGGAAGACAAGACTGTGGACGCGCCGCCGGCGGCGGATGACTCGGTACCGGAGCAAGGCCAGAGCGAGCTGCAGTCCGCCGCGTCGATTGTCTCTGCAGCCGATGGTGCTGCCGTCGACCAATCGCAGGCCAACCATCCGGCAGCGGACCAGGACGCCATCGACGCGGGTGCTCCGTCGCCGGAAGCCGACACCTCCATTGGGGTTGCCGCCGGTGGGGGCGATTCGCCCAATGCACTGGTATCTGATGGTCTCTGGCTGTCTGCATGCTTTGAAGTACTCAGCCCGTTCAAGCACGAGGGCGTGGTCGTCAAGCCGCCGGCTTGGATAGAGATGACCTGGGAAGAGGCTCAGGCCTACCAGGATGCGGGCGTACTCGGTGACGAACCTGCAGACCCGGAAGGGTCGGAGTAACTGGCCGCCATGTCCTACTGCACGCTCGCACTGCTGTCGGCGGCCAAGCTCGCCCAGGAACTGGCGCAGGTGGCCACCCCGGAGCGCTATCCGATTGTGGACGATGCGCTGATGGACGCCACGCTGCTCGGCAGCGATCGCAGTGCGTTCGATCCAGCCGATGTGGCGATCGCCGATCAGGCTGCGGCACATGTGCAGCGCGCCCTGGACGATGCCGATGGCGTGATCAATGGCTACCTGGTCATGCGCAAGCCCAAGCCCTATCCGGTACCGCTGCCGGCGCCGGTACCGGGCATCGTGTCCACCTGGGCCCGGTGGATTGCGCGCTACCTGCTGCACAAGGACCGGGTCAACACCGAGGAACGCACCGATCCGGTGGTACGCGATTACAAGGAAGCGCTGCGCTTTCTGGAGCTGGTGCGCGACGGCAAGTTCAGCCTTGGCGCCGATGACCCGCTGCCTGCGCCCAGCGGTGGTGCACCGGAGGTCTGTGCACCACCGCGAGAGTTCAGCCATCGAACCCTGCAGGACTACGGTCGGTGAGCACCCAGCCCTTCGACACTGGCTTGGTGCGCGATCGCATCCGACAGGGCGTCAGCGACAAGGATCTGCGTCAGGTCCAGGGCAGCGCCGACTACGCCGCCGTTACAGCGCTGCGCGACTTCCCCGCGCCGTGCTGCTACGTGCTGCTGGCCCGGGAGATGCCGCTGGAGACCAAAACCGGCGTTTCGATCCCCGGCCAGCAGGCGCGCCTGGCGCAGTTGGTCGAAGTGAACTTCGCGGTGGTGACCGTCTGCCGCAACTACCGCGAGCAGCGCGGGGCGCAGGTGATCGATGAGCTGCGCCTGCTGCTGGGCAAGGTTCGTCAGCCGCTGCTGGGCTGGACACCGCCCATTCCTGGTGGCCGTGCCTGCCAGCTCATCGAGGGCAACCTCGAGGACTACGACGCTGCCACCGCCCTGTGGGTCGACGTATGGAAGACCCAAGCCGTTCTTCAACCCGAGATTCCGCGATGACTACCCAGACCACTCAGAAGCACACGATCAAGAAGGCGGGCCTGACGCTTGCGAGCAAGCCCATTGCGGAAGGCGAAACGGTGGAGCTTCCTGCCGACCTGGTGCCCTGGGCGGTTGAGCGCGGCTTCATCGACGCTCCCGACGCCGATTC
>Ga0209132_1000207_pt1 | contig 20439 bp, 22 predicted proteins | sample UppTromiDAQMD023_FD_185835 | JGI IMG/M metagenome (GOLD analysis project Ga0209132, IMG submission 185835) | Upper troposphere microbial communities from Maryland, USA - DAQMD-023 (SPAdes) (version 2) | ecosystem: Environmental > Air > Outdoor Air > Unclassified | place: USA: Maryland, Virginia...
CGGTTTGACGCCACGAATCGCAGATTTGAAAGTGAACAGGAAAGTCAATGAAATCAACGATCTACCAACACCACCTCCGCGCCAGTGCTAGCTTTTCGTACCGTCACTTATTGCACTGAAAACGAGGAGACCCCGGGTGGATGCGGGGCGTCATGCGGATGCGGTAGAGCGCCGGGTGCAGGGTCGACGCACACCACGCCATCCAGGCCATCGATGTGGCCCGCTCCATGTCGGTGCCCTGCGCCAGCAGACCGGCCTGTGGATGCCGGGCATCCAGGTACAGCGCCATGGCGGGCAGTTCGGTGAGCACCCCGTCCGCCGTCACCAGCACCGGCACCTTGCCTTTCGGGTTCTGGCTGACGAAGGGCTCACGCGTCTGCTCGCCCTTGGCCAGTTGCACCAGCCGGATGTCGTAGGCCACGCCCGCCGCTTCGAGCGCGGTCATCGCCACCCGCGAACAGGCGCCGGGGGAATGCAAGAGCGTGTAGGTGGCCGCCATGGTCGGACCTCAGAGGGACAACGCCTGTGCCAGCGACTGCAGAAGAACCGCTGTGTCGTCGGGACCGCTCGCCGTGCCGTAGACGTAGTTGTCTGGCCGGACCAGCGCGGCCGTGACCCCGTGACGCGCGAACCAGGCCTGGACGACCCCGTCGGCTTCCTGGCAGTCACCCGCATGGAAGGCCGCCACGCGCAGCGCCAGCGCTTCGGTCAGCGCGCTGGGCGGGCGCACGTCGGCCTGCCCCATGAGCACCAGCCGCCAGCCGTTGCCCAGCACATCGTCCATGCGCTCGCGCTGGCCGTTCACCAGCAGCCAGGGCTGCGGGAACAGCGTGCCGGCGCCCGGGGAGGTCTTGAGCAGTCCGGTGGTCAGGGCGGGCAGCACGTCCTGCCGCGGTGTGTCGCGCACCACGCCACCACACTCGGCCAGCAAGCGGGCGTCGCGCTCGCGCGCCTTGTGCACATCGCGTTCGCAGATGACCGCCCCCACACCCTTGATGCGGGAGGTCAGTTCGCGCACATGCGCCGCACGCTCGTCGCCATAGCTGTTCAGTAAGGCATCGACCGCTTCCGCCGGCACCTGGTTGCGCAGCACCGCCACCAGCTTCCAGCAGAGGTTGGCCACGTCGCGCACGCCCTGGCACATGCCTTGCCCCAGGAACGGCGGCTGCATGTGCGCCGCATCGCCCGCGAGGAACACGCGCCCCACGCGCCACTGCTGGGCGACCAGCGCATGGAACCGGTAGCTCGACTGGCGCCAGAGTTCGCCGTCGTCCGGGCTCAGCCAGCGCGACAGCAGCTGCCAGGTGCGTTCGGGTGTGGCGGCTTCTTTGGGATCTTCACCCGGCTTGAGCGAAATCTCCCAGCGCCGATGGTTGCCGGGGCCGATCACCAAGGTGCAGGGCCGCTCGGGTTCGCAGTACTGGACGCTGGTCTTGGGCAGCTTCTCAAGCCCCTGGGCATTGACCCGAACATCCACCACCAGCCAGGGCTCGTCGAAGTCCAGGTCCTGGAGGTTGACCCCCAGCTGGCCACGCACGCCACTGCCACCACCGTCACAGGCCAGCACCCAGCGCGCGCGCACCTGGCCCGTCGAGCCGTCGGCCTGCCTGATATCCAGACGGGCGCCGTCGGCGTCCTGCTCTACCGACTGCACCTCGGTCGACAGGGCGACCTGCACATTGTGCAGCTGCGCCACGCGGGCACGCAAGGCCCGCTCCACCGGCGGCTGCGAGAACACCAGGGACGGCGTGTAGCCCTGCGGGTACGGCGGCTCCACCATGGTCATGCGGCGGATCAGCTGACCGTCCACGCCGTAGAACTCCGACGGCGTGAAGGGCTCGAAGTACGGCTCGATGGCCTGCACCACGCCCATCTGCTGGAACACGCGCATGATTTCGTGGTCCAGGGCGATGGCCCGGGGAATCTCGTAGACCTCGGGCAGGCGGTCGGCCACCCAGACGTCCAGACCCGCCTGACCCAGCAGGGTGGCCGCTACCGCCCCCGACGGCCCGAAACCGACGATGGCGACGTCGCAGACGTGATCGGCCATGTCAAGCCACCTCGGCCTCGATGGGGTTGACCAGCAGACCGATGCGCTCGATCTCGATTTCGATCACGTCACCGGCCTTCATCCAGACCGGCGGTGTGCGCGCCTGGCCCACACCGGCCGGGGTTCCCATGGCGATGACGTCACCCGGCTCCAGGGTCATGCAATCGGACAGCAGCGCGATGGTCTCGGCCACCGACCAGATCATGTCGCTGGTGTTGGCGTCCTGCATGACGGTGCCGTTGAGCCGCGACTGGATGCGCAGGGAGGTGGCGCCTTCGGGCAGTTCGTCGGCGCTGACGAGCACCGGGCCCAGGGCGCCGGTCGCATCGAAGTTCTTGCCGATCGTCCACTGCGGGGTGCGCTTCTGGTAGTCGCGCACCGACATGTCGTTGAAGCAGGTGTAGCCGAAGACGTACTGCAGGGCCTGCGCCTGCGACACATGACGCGGCACCTTGCGACCGATCACCACCGCCAGCTCGGCCTCGTAATCGAACCGGTCCGACACCTTGGGCACGATGCCCGGCTTGCCGTGCGCCATCATGGAACTCTTGCCGCGGAAGAAGAACCAGGGGTAGTCCGGCTTCTCCCGCCCGCCTTCCTTGGCGTGATCGAAGTAATTCAGACCCAGGCAGACGATCTTGCCGGGCTCGGGAATCAGCGTCGCCAGTTCAAGCGACGCGAGTGGCAGCCGCTCGATCTGGGCGCTGCGGGCCTTGGCCGCCAGCGCGGCCAGGTCGATCCCGGCTTCCAGCACCGCTCGGATGCTGCCGGGCACCGAGGCATCCACCGCCTGGAGATCGATCACCATCCCGTCCTCGACCAGGCCGATGCGTTGGGTTCCGTTTTGAATGAATGTCGTGAGTTTCATGCGCAATACCTCTTGTGTTCAGGGATGGACGGAGAAGAACAGGCTGCTTTGCGCCTGCCTGAGGGAGGCCGCCGGAATGGCGGACACCCCCCATTGGTCGATGCGGCCCGGGGGCCATTTCCAGTCGGAAGGCCCACCGACGCGGTAGCTGTCGTCGATCTGCTCGACTTCGGCGGTGTATTCGATGACTTCACCGAACGGTCCGATGAAGTAGTTGAAGGCGTTGTTGCCAGGACCATGGCGACCCGGTCCCCAGGCAATCTCGTAACCCGCGTCCCGCATGCGGCCCCCGCCGCGCATCACCGCATCGATGTCGGGCATCAGGAACGCAATGTGGTTGAGCGCGTCGTTGTCGGTGTCGCCCAGCGCGATGGAATGGTGGTCGCTGTTGCAGCGCATGAAGGCCATGATGCGGGTGCGGTCCGAGAGCGAAAAATCAAGGGCAGACTCCAGGAACTCGCGCGTTGCTTCCACCTGGTGGCAGTTGAGCACCACGTGTGCCAGCCGGACCGGCCGGTCCGGCTCATCGGCGCAGGCCTGCACCAGCTCATCGCCAGACACCAGCTGGAAACGCCGGCCATCCTGGTCGGCCACGGTCACGGCCGTCCCGCCGCCAGGCTCTTCGCAGGGGCCCACCGCAGAGACGACCTGCCCCCCCGCTGCCACTGCGCGCTGCGCCACGTCATCCAGCGCCTGTGGACTCGTGGCACGCAGGGTGACGTGGCGGATGCCCGTTTCACCATCGCGCAGGTGCAGGGACAGCAGGTGATGGTCCGACCCGGTGCCTTTGAGATAGATGGCGTTACGGGTGCGCGTCACCAACTCCAGACGCCAGACCTGGGTGTAGAAATGCTCCGCTTTTTCAAGGTCGGGCACATACAGTGCGACGCTCCTCAAAGCACGGACCAGCGAAGATGCATGGGTCACAGGAACTCCTCCATTGATTGGCTGGGAATGCCCAGGAAACGTCGGGCATTCAGGTGGGACAGCTGATGCACGACCGACGCATCGAATCCGGCCTGCCGGATGGGGTCCAGAGGGGCGCGGTCGCGGAAATTGAACGGGTAGTCGGTGCCCACCATCAGCTGTGTGGCACCGAACACGCTCACGAGGTGGCGCAGCATGGGCACGTCGAACACGAGCGTGTCGAAATACAGCGACCGGACCTGTTCGCCCGGGTCCTGCACCAGACAGTCGGCCACCGCCGGAAACACCGACATCGACTGGCGCAGTCGCGGCAACAGGCTGGCCAGCGTGCCGCCGCCGTGGCTGAAGGCGATGCGAAGGCGGGGGTAGCGCCGGAGCAGACCCGAGGTGAGCACCGAGGCCGCGGCCAGACCCACATCGGTCGGATACGCCAGGATCTGCTGCAAGGGCGCGGGACCGACCAGCCGGTCCATGCCGGCGGGCCTCAGTGCGTGGACAAACACCGGGATGTCGAGGTCCACACAGGCCTCAAAGAAGGGATCGAAGCGGGGATGGCCGATCACGCAGCCGTTGACGTTGCTGCCCACCTCGACGCCCACCAGTCCCAAGGTCTGCTTGAGATGACGCAATTCGAGCAGCGCCAGATCCAGGTCCTGCAAGGGCACCGTTCCCATGCCCACCAGCCGACCACCGGACTCGTCCACCATCGCGGCGATGTGCTCGTTCATGTGGCGCGCCAGCAATGCACCGTCGGGCGCGGGCAGCCAATACCCCAACAGTTCGGGCATCGGTGATATCGCCTGCAGGGAAAGACCCATGTCGGCAAAGTCGGCCAGCCGGCGGGATGTGCTCCAGCAATGGTCGGACACGGTCCGGTAGTTCTTGCCGTCGATCATCACGTGGCGATGGCATTCGTCTGCCACCACGGTGGACGGCCAGCCAGCCGGTTCGGGAACGTTCAGGGCTGCCGGAAAGCGGGCCGGAACGACGTGGGCGTGCACGTCAATGCTGCAGGTGCAGGACATGGCCGGACCTCAGTCGAAACGCAACTGGGTGGCGCGCACGCCTGCCATGCAGACCTGCTCGTCCTCGTCCCCCGTGCCGCCGCTGGCGCCAACCGCACCCAACAATTCACCTTCAGCCGTGCGGATGGGCACAGCGCCCGTCTGCGGCAAGAAGCGCCCCTGAGCGGTGGCGGCAAGCGAAACAAAGAAGTTCGGGTTGTCCACCGCCCGCTGGGCCAGCTGCCGGCTGGAGGCCCCCATGCCCACCACGCCCCAGGCCTTGGCCAAAGCGATATCGAACCGGAACATGCTGGCCCCGTCCTCCCGGGCGAACGCCTTGAGGTTTCCGGCTTCATCGAGCACGGCAATCGCCATGGGCTTGTGGTTCGCGGCGCGTGCGGCATCCAGGGCGGCGAACAAGATGCGGTGCGCATCGGCCAGTGTCAGCTGGGGCATTTTCTGTCTCCTGTTGCGCTCGTCCCAGGAGAGGTGCCGAGCGCTTTCTGTCGTTGTGGCCGCGAGTTTAGGGATGCCCTGAAAATCCATAAAGACGATTTCATGGATACATATAATCCACCTCATGGATAGTCAAAAAGCGGATCTGAATTTGCTGCCGGTGTTCGACGCCGTGTTCAAACACCGCAACGTCACCAAGGCCGGTGAGTCCCTGGGGCTGAGTCAACCGGCGATGAGCGCCGCGCTCAGTCGCCTGCGCGCGTTGTTCGATGACCCGCTGTTCGTCCGGGCTGGCCAGGCCATGGCCCCGACGCCCCGCGCTGAGGCGCTGCAACCCAACATACGGCTGGTCATGCAGACGGTGAATGGCGCCATCCTGAAGCCGGCGGTCTTTGATCCGCAGCAGAGCGACCGTTCGTTTGCCTTGCTGGCTCCCGATATCGCAGAGGTGAACTTCCTGCCGGCGTTGCTCACCACGCTTTCAGGCAAGGCTCCGCATGTCAACGTCCGGTGCTTCGGTCTGCCCAGGGAGGCTGCGGGCGATGCGCTCGAATCCGGTCAGGCCGACCTGGCCATCGGCTACTTTCCGGATCTGCTGCGGGCGGGCTTCTTCCAGCAGCGCCTGTTCAAAAGCACGCATGTCTGCCTGTGCCGCCGCGATCACCCCCTAGTGGGCGAATCGCTGACCCTGAGCCAGTTCACCCGCCTCGCCCACGCGGTGGTGAGCCCGGATGGCCGCGAGCATGTGTTTGAGCGATACCTCGCCTCCAAAGACATCAAGCGCCGCGTGCAGGTTCAGATATCCCACTTCATGAGCTTGCTGCCCATCATCGAACAGTCGGACATGATCGCCACCGTACCGCGCGATCTGGCGGACATCCTGTGTCGCCATGGGAACCTGCGGTACGTCCCGACGCCCATGACGTCGCCCGTGATCGAGGTTCAGCTGATCTGGCACCAGCGCTTTCAGAAGGACCCGGCGCATGCCTGGCTGCGACAGGAAATCTTCGGTCTATTTGGCGCGCCCAAGGTTCGGGATCGAAAGTAGGAGCGAGAACTTCAGTTGGCCTGACCTTGCGGGATCGGCTGAGCCAGTCGACTTTCACGGTGACCTCGACCTGAGGCATGCCTGCCAGAATCGGGATCGCAATCGGCATTGGGCCAACTTGGCACTCGACGTATCCTCAAATCCGGCGCCACCAGTATGGGTCGCACGAGTTCGTGACCGAGCGTGATCCCGCCATTTCGATGACCCGGACATCTCACGATCTTTCTCCCATCGGACCGCCGCGGCTGCCGGCTTTCCGCATGCTGTGAACCACCTGGCTGATCGCCAACGTCAAGACGCCAAGGTCAAGATGAGCATGAACCCGTTTGACGAAATCGCGGTGGAAGAGGCCGTGCGTCTGAAAGCGAAGGGCGCAGCCACCGATGTCATCGCCGTCTCTGCGGCGTGGCCCCGTGCCAGGAAGCCCTGCGAACCTTGCGGCCATCGCAAGGGGACAACACGTCCAAGCCTGCTTGCATCATGTTCTGCTCCGGCTCGGACTTCTTCTGATAAACGTGAACAAGACGCAGAAGTGAGCACGAGACCGGGGAACAAACCGGGGAACAGATCTGCACTTTTTGGGCGTGGATTCGAGTACTTTCGCGGCCTCTGGGTTGACTTTCGATAGACCCCAGCCCATAAACCCGATCAAGGGCATGCATTCACATACGAGGCATGCCATTTTTCTTTGTAAATCAAGGATTTAGCCTCTTGCCTGTTCCGGGTTGTTCCGTGACCGCTCTGTGCATTCAGGGTTCAAGCGGGGGTGTTCCGCCCCCATCTCTCGGGGTCCTGGCACTGGTCGTCAATGGTCTGTCGGATCAGATAGCCATTCATGCCCACCTGCCACTGGGTTGCCATGCGCGCGCCGGCGTTGATGTCGGCGTGCAGGTGCTGGCCCGACTTGTGGTTCGTGTCGCTGTTCTTGCCGTTGACGCTGTAGCTGAACTTGTTGGACAGGTCCATTCAGGGGACGCCTTTGCGTCGGCCGGCGTCCATGAACAGGGTGCTGCCGGCGAGGGCGTCGGCGTGTGGGTCGAGCAGCAGGCCAATCGCCCAGGCGATCTGCTCGACCGTGGTGAAGGCGCCGATGGCGGACTCGCTGCGCATCTGCGCCAGCACGGCGTTGGCGTCCAGTCCGTCCTGCGCACCGCGCGCGGTGGCGACCCGGCGCAGGCGCTCGGTGTCGGCCGGTCCGGGCGCGACCAGGTGGGCCGTCACGCCGCGTGGGCCGTAGGCCCAGCTCAGTTGTCGCACCACGTTGGACAGGGCCGCGTTGGCCACACCGGCGGTGGCGGCGTAGGCGCTGGGCTCGAAGCCGTAGTGCCCGCCGATGGCGACAATGCGCGAGCCCTTCGCCAGCCGCGCGTCGGCCGCGCGCACCAGGCGCAGCAGGCCGCCGACCTTGATGTTGACCGCGTCGGTGATGGCGGCGGTGGGCGCGTCCAGCACGCCGCCGGCCGTGGCCACGCCCGCACCCTGCACCAGCATGCGAACGGGCGCGTCGATCTGGGCGCGGATCGCTTCGATGGCCGAGTCGTCGCCGATGTTGGCGGCGCAGGCGCGGATGCCCGGCACCTGCTGGGCCAGTTCGTTCAGGCTGTCGGCCGTGCGGGCCACGGCGATGACCTGCAGGCCCGCGTCGGCCAGGCGCCGCGTGATGTGCTGGCCCATCGCGCCGGTGCTGCCGACGACGATGGCGATGTCTTTTGTCACCGCGCTCATGCCGCGTTCTTCAACAGACCACGCTCTTTGGCCATGGTCATGGCGGTGTCTTCGATCATGTCTTCCTGGCCGCCGATCATCTTCTTGCGGCCGAGTTCGACCAGGATGTCGCGCGCGGGCACACCGAAGCGCGCCGCGGCCCGCTTGGCGTGCAGCAGGAAGGTGGAGTACACGCCGGCGAAACCGAGCGTCAGCGAGTCGCGGTCCACGCGGACCATGTGGTCCATCATGGGCACGATCACGTCTTCGGCCACGTCCATCAGCTTGAACAGGTCGACGCCCGTGTCAATGCCCAGCCGGTCGCACACGGCCAGGAAGGCTTCGAGCGGCGTGTTGCCCGCGCCCGCGCCCAGGCCGGCCACCGAGCCGTCGATGCGCGAGGCACCGGCCTCGATGGCGGCGATGGAGTTCCAGATCCCCAGGCCCAGGTTGTGGTGGCCGTGGAATCCGATCTCGGTCTCGGGCTTGAGCACAGCCTTGAGGGCGCTGACGCGGTCCTTCACATCGTCGGGCAGCATGTAGCCCGCCGAGTCGGTGATGTAGATGGTCTGCGCGCCGTAGCCTTCCATCAGCTTGCCCTGCTGGGCCAGGCCTTCGGGCGTGTTGAGGTGCGACATCATCAGGAAGCCGGTGGTGTCCATGCCCAGCTTGCGCGCGAAGGCGATGTGCTGGGGCGAGGTGTCGGCCTCGGTGCAGTGGGTGGCCACGTGCACGCTGCGCGCGCCGCAGTCGTAGGCGCTCTGCAGTTCGCGCATGGTGCCCAGGCCGGGGATCAGCAGCACCGAGACCTTGGCCTGTTTCATCTTCGGGCAGACGGCCTTGAGGTACTCCTCGTTGCTGGCCAGCGCGAAGCCGTGCTGCAGCGAGTTGCCGCCCATGCCCGCGCCGTGCGTGACCTGGATCAGCGGCACGCCCGCGTCGTCCAGCGCGGTCGCGACCTTGACCATCTGTTCCACCGAAATCTGTTCGCGCTTGGCGTGCATGCCGTCGCGCAGGCACATGTCGTGCAGCAGGACCTTGCGGCCCTGGAGGTTCGTCCGGGTGTTCATGGGAATGGGTTCCTTCAGGCGGCCACGGCAGCGGCCGTGGGCTTCAGAGTGATGGTGCCGGCCAGGATTTCCTGGGCGAACATTTCGGCGGTGCGGCAGGCGGCCGCGGTCATGATGTCGAGGTTGCCGGCGTAGGTGGGCAGGTAGTCACCCAGACCCGCGACCTGCATGAACACCGCGACGCGCTTGCCATCGAACAGCGGGCCGTTGACCAGCTTGTAGCCGGGCACGTACTTCTGCACCTCGGCGATCATGGCCATGATCGATTCGGTGATGCGGGCCTGGTCCGGTTCCTCGTCGCACAGGCACTGGATGGTGTTGCGCATGATCATCGGCGGCTCGGCCGGGTTGATGATGGCCAGCGCCTTGCCCTTGCGCGCGCCGCCCACCTTCTCGATGGCGTTCGACGTGGTGTAGGTGAACTCGTCGAGGTTGGCGCGGGTGCCGGGGCCGATGGACTTGCTGGCCAGGCTGGCCACGATCTCGGCGTAGCCCACGGCCTGCACACGGCTGACGGCGTGGACGATCGGAATCGTCGCCTGGCCCGCACACGAAATCATGTTGACGTTCATGACCTGCTGGTCGGCCAGCGTCTTCAGGTTCACCGGCGGCACGCACAGCGGGCCGATGGCCGCGGGGGTCAGGTCGATCATCAGCACGCCCAGCTCGTTGAGCTTGCGCGAGTTCTCGGCGTGCACGTAGGCGCTGGTGGCGTCAAACGCGATCTGGATGCCGTCGGCCTCGACATGCGGCAGCAGGCCGTCCACGCCGTCGGCCGTGGTCTTGAGGCCCATGTCGCGGGCGCGTTTGAGGCCTTCGGATTCGGGGTCGATGCCGACCATCCACACGGGTTCCAGCACGGGGCTGCGCTGGATCTTGTAGATCAGGTCGGTGCCGATGTTGCCCGAGCCGATCAGGGCGCATTTGATTTTTTTCATGGTGTGTCGGGGAGTGGTTTCAGGCGAAGCGCATGGAAACGCTGCCGAGTTCCTGGAAGCGGGCGCTGACGAAGTCGCCGGGCTGTACGGCGATGGCTTCGGTGATGCCGCCGCTCATGACGAAGCTGCCGGCTGGCAGGTACTGGCCGATTTCGTGCAAGACCTTCACGACCAGCGCGACCGCGTCGGCCGGGTGGCCGGCGACGGCGGCCGACGAGCCCATGGCCACGGCCTCGCCGTTCTTCTCGATCACCACGCCCAGGGTGGACAGGTCCACGTCAACGGGCAGGCGCGCGCGGCCGCCGGTCACGTAGCGCGCCGACGAGCTGTTGTCGGCCACCACGCTCTGCAGGTCGAACTTGAAGCCTGAGAAACGCGAGTCGATGACCTCGACCGCGGGCACGACGAAGTCGGTCGCGGCCAGCACCTGTTCGCGCGTCAGGTCGGGGCCGGACAGGTCGGCCTTCGTGACGAAGGCCACCTCGCACTCGACGCGCGGGTGCACCAGGTCGCTGGTCTGGATCACCGAGTTCTCGGGCCGGAAGAAGTCGGCCAGCAGGAAACCGACGGTCGGCACGCGTACGCCCATCTGGTCCATCTTGGCCTTGGACGTGAGGCCGGCCTTCCAGCCGACCTGGCGTTGCCCTTCGGCCAGCCAGCGGCGCAGCAGCGCGAGCTGCACCGCGTAGCCGTCGCCCAGCGTCATGCCGGGAAAGTCTTCGGTCAGCTTGGGGATGGCGGTGGCGTTGCGCTGCGCGGCTTCGATGCGGTCCGTCAGCTTGGCGATATCGGCGTCGGACAGCGCACGGTCCATGCCCAGCGGATTGAGAGTGATGGTCGTGTTCATGTCATTCCCGCCCGGCCGCCCGAAGGGAATGAAGCGCCCCCTCGGGGGGCAGCGAACGAAGTGAGCGTGGGGGTTTCATTGCAGGGAAGCCTTTCCGTGGAAGCGGGCGCGGCACTGGCCGAGGCCGCCGATGGTGCAGACCAGCTCGTCGCCGTCGATCACCGGCAGCAGCGGTGACTGCGAGCCCGAGAGGATGATTTCGCCGGCGCGGAAAGGCAGGCCCAGGCGGCCCAGGGTGTTGGCCAGCCAGACCACGGCGTTGATGGGCGAGCCCTGCACCGCCGCGCCCACGCTGGTGGAATGCAGCGCGCCGTTGCGTTCCAGCGCCATGCCGGCCAGTTGCAGATCGAGCTTGCGCGGGTCGCCCTTGGCGCTACCCAGCAGGAAGACGCCGCAGCTGGCGTTGTCGGCCACGGTGTCCTGGATCTTGATCTTCCAGTCCTGGATGCGCGAGTCGACGATCTCGAAGCAGGGCGAGACGTAGGCGGTGGCGCGGATCACGTCGGTTGCGGTGATGCCGGGGCCGATCAGGTCGCGCTCCAGCACGAAGGCCAGCTCGGCCTCGGCCTTGGGCTGGATCATCTGGTTCAGGTCCACGCCCTCGGCCTCGGTGCAGACCATGCCGCTGGTGAGCTGGCCGAAATCGGGTTCGTACACGCCGAGCATGTCCTGCACCGGCTTGCTGGTGACGCCGATCTTCTTGCCGACGATGGTCTCGCCGGCCTGCACGCGGCGGGCCACCATGCGCAGCGAGATTCCGTACGAATCCTGCGTGGTGATGTCGGGGAAGCGGGTGAGCAGCGGCGGCAGCACACGGCGCTCGCGCCACGCGTCGTACAGCTCGTCGCCGCAGCGTTCGATCAGGTCAGGTGACATAAACGGGTGAGGTGGTGTGTGGGTGGCGAAGCATCCAGGGCGCCGTGGAACCGGCTTTGCCGGGCCACCAGCGCCGCCCCCTGGGGGGTGACGCCGAAGGCGGCGCGGGGGGTCAAAGTTTTATGCAGACGTTGCGCATCTCGGTGTAGAACTCCAGCGAGTGCACGCCGCCTTCGCGGCCGATGCCGCTCTGCTTGCTGCCGCCAAACGGCGTGCGCAGGTCGCGCAGGAACCAGCTGTTGACCCAGGTGATGCCGACCTCGATGGAGGCGGCCATGCGGTGCGCGCACTTGAGGTTCTCGGTCCAGATCGTGGTCGAGAGACCGTAGCGGTTGGCGTTGGCCAGGGCCACGACTTCTTCTTCGGTGTCGAAGGGGCGGATGTGGCAGCAGGGGCCGAAGATTTCTTCGCGCACCACGCTGGCGGTTTCGGGCAGGCCGGTCCAGATGGTGGGCTGCACCCAGGCGCCTTCGCGCAGATCGGCCGGCATGTCGGGCACGCCGCCGCCGGTGATGAGCGTGGCGCCTTCGGCCATGGCCTTGGCGTAGTAGCTCAGCACCTTGCGCTTGTGTTCCTGGCTGATCAGCGGGCCGTAGTTGCTGCCGGCGTCGCTGGGGCGGCCGTACTTCACGGCTTCGCAGCGGGCCTTGAGCGCGGCGACGAAGCGGTCGAAGATCGGGCGCTGCACATAGACGCGCTCGGTGCCCAGGCAGACCTGGCCGGTGTTCATGAAGGCCGAGCGGAAGATGCCTTCCACGGCGGCGTCGAAATCGCAATCGGCGAAGACGATGCCGGCGTTCTTGCCACCCAGCTCGAAAGACACGTCGCGGATGCCGTCGGCGGCGGCCTTCATGATGGCCGTGCCGGTGCGCGTCTCGCCGGTGAAGGTGATGGCGTCCACGTCGTCGTGGCGGGTCAGCTGTTCGCCGGCCGCGTCGGGGCCGAAGCCGTGCACCACGTTGTAGACGCCGGCGGGCACGCCCACGGCGTTCATCACTTCGCCCAGCAGCGTGGCGGTAGCGGGCGTTTCTTCCGACGGCTTGACGACCACGGTGTTGCCGCAGGCCAGCGCCGGGCCGACCTTCCAGGTCATCAGCAGGAAAGGGGCGTTCCAGGGGCTGATCACGCCGACCACGCCCTTGGGCTTGCGGATCGCGTAGTTCAGCGCGCCGGCACCGTCGGGCGTGTCCATCACGAAGCTCTCGGCCGGCACGTTCTTGATGATGTCGGCAAAGATCTTGAAGTTGGCCGCGCCACGCGGGACGAAGGCGTGCGCGATGACGTGGTGCGGCTGGCCGGTGTCGGCCTCTTCGGCGGCGACGAAGTCGTCGAACCGCTGGGTGATGCCGTCGGCCACGGCGTGCAGCATGGCCACGCGCTTGTCGGTCGGCATCTTGCCCCAGTCCCCGTGCAGCGCGGCCTTGGCGGCGGCGACGGCGGCGTCCACCTCGGTCTGGCCGCCTTCGGCCACCAGGCCCATCAGGTGGTTGTCGGTGGGCGAGCGCTTTTCGAAGGTCTTGCCGGAGGCCGACGGCACGAACTGGCCATTGATGAAGTGCTGCGTGGTGTGCATGGGGAAACGGTGAGGAAATGGATAAAACAGTGGGCCCGCTCCGGTGGGCGCAGACCCACCGGTTCAGGCCGTGGCCTGCGCGGCTGAGCGTGCCGCCAGTTCGGCCGCGCGGGCGCGGCTGGCGGGCACGCCGCCGATGGCCCAGCGGTCGGGGTGCACATGGTCGATCTGCACCCACACGCGCTGGGGGTCGCCCCCCAGCACCCGCGCCGTGACCTCGCTGAGGTCGGCCATCACGCGGTGCAGCATCTCGGTGCTGCGGCCTTCCATCAGCGCCATGCGGATCAGCGGGATCTCCGCCTGGCCGCGTGGCACCTGCTGCATCACTTCATCGGCGGGTTCGCCAGCGATGGCATACAGCTCGGGGTCGACTTCGGTGATCCAGACCTGCAGCCGGTCCGCCGGGGCCTCGATGGCTTTGGCGAACGCGGCCGAAGCCTCGCGCAGCAATGCTTTGAGCACCGGGCGCGGATGGCCGGCGAGCACGTGGATGTTGGCAACGGGCATGTTGACGGTTCTCTTCAGGTCACCACGGTCAGGAAGATCTCGTGCATCTTGCGGTGCGCGACGTCGAGGCCTCCGCCTTCGCCCAGGCCTTCCCAGGTCCATGCGATCGGGGGCAGGTCGGGGTAGGTGGTGTTGCCGCCGGAGTAGGTCTCGAAGCGGTTGCCCGACGGGTCCCATGCGTAGATCGTGCCGCCGCGGGTGATGCCGTGGCGGGTCGGACCGATGTCGACCTTGATGTCGTTGGCGGCCATGATGTCGGCGGCGCGGAACACGCGGTCGATCGACTCCATGTAGAACGAGACATGGTGCAGCTTGCCGGGATCGGGGTGCACGACGAAGGCGATGTCGTGCGCCTTGTTCGAGCAGCACAGCCACAGGGCACCTTTGACGTCGCTGTCGGGCAAGGTCACGTACTCGGCCAGGTGGAAGCCCAGCACCTTGGTGAACAGCTCCAGCACCTGGTCGACGTTGGGGCCGTAGAGCAGGGCGTGATCGAAGCGCATCGGCGCGATGCCGGTGTCCATCTTCTTGGAGTAGTGCGACGGGTCCTTGTTGCCGCGGTCGCAGCCGGTGATGGTTTTGGTTGTGTACAGCTCGATCAGGTGGCCGCTGGGGATTTCGAAGCGCACGCGCTCGCCGGTCTCCAGCAGATCGCCGGCTGGGATGCGTTCGGTCTTGAGACCGAACTTCTGCACGTCGGCTTCGAGCTGGTTCAGGCTGGCTTCGCTGTCGACCTTGAAGCCGAAGAAGTCCATGCCGGCACGGTCGGCCTTGCGCAGGATGATGGAGTGGTGGTCCCGCTCGTCCCAGCCGCGCAGGTAGACGCGGCCCGAGGCGTCGCGGCCGGTTTCTTCCAGACCCATCACATCCCGGTAGTGGTGCACGCCTTCGTCGAGGTCGAGAACCCGGATCTGGATGTGTCCGGGGCGCAAAACACCTGTCATTGCCATTTGCTTGTCTCCAGTCGTCGTTCGGATTGAGGCCTTGGGCACATCGACGCCACTGCACCCGGCCGCTGAACGTGGGATGGACTGTAGGAGGCCGGGGCAGGGCCCGTCCAATACCATCGAACTCTGGCTGCGATACCTATCAGGAATATCTGATGCTAGGTGCTTACCCTTGTTGGTATGGTGGTGTGGGAGCCGGCAGAATCGTGCCCCATGGAACTGCGCCATCTCCGTTACTTCATCTGCGTCGCCGAAGAGAAAAACATTGGGCGTGCCGCGCTGCGCCTGCACATTTCGCAGCCGCCGCTGACGCGGCAGATCCAGCAGCTTGAAGACCAGATCGGGGTGCAGTTGTTTCACCGTACCAACCGTGGCGTGGAGCTCACCGACGCCGGGCGGGTGCTCTACGACGACGCACGTGCCATCCTGGGCATGACCGAGCGCGCGGTCGAGCGCAGCAGCAAGGCGGCGCAGGGCTTGCTGGGCCGGGTCGACGTGGCGATCTTCGGCTCGGGCATTTTCGGCGCGATCCCGCGGCTGATGCGCACCTTCCGCGCGGCGCATCCGGAGGTCAGCATCTTTCTGCACAACATGGTCAAGGACGAGCAGATCGACGCGCTGCGCCATGGCCGCATCACGCTCGCGTTCAACCGCCTGATGCGACCGGTGGACGGGCTGGTCAGCGAGGCCCTGCTGACCGAGTCGCTGTTTGTGGCCATGCCGACCGACAGCCCGCTGGTGGCTCGCACGGCGGTGTCCATGAACGAGCTGGAGCAGGTGCCGCTGGTGCTCTTTCCGACCGGCGCGCGGCCGAGCTTCATCGACCGGGTGCACGAGATGTGCAAGGACTGCGGTTTCACGCCAGTGGTGGCGCAGGAAGTGGGCGATGTGGTGCACGCGGTGGCGCTGGTTGCGACCGGTTTCGGCGTCACGCTGGTGCCCCAGTCGGCCACCGCCATGGCGCTGCCCGGCATCACCTACCGCCCGCTGCACCACCCCGCGGGTTCGCACGTGGACCTGTGCTGCATCTACCGCGCCGACGACGACTCGCCCATCCTGCAGTCGCTGCTGGCGTCGATGCGCCAGGCCGCAAAAGCCCTATAGCCACACGTGCTCCACCATGCCCGCCGGGTATGGCGGGTCGCACGCATCGGTATTGGACGGGTGTGGCGGGCCTGGGCCATGATGCGCGCCAGCCAGACACACAAGGCCGCCCCAATGCGGCCACGGAGACAAGACATGCCCAAGTTCGACGTCCTGATCGAGGACACCGGCGAGCACTACCCGTGTTCGGACGCGCGTTCCCTGCTCGAAGGCATGGTGGCGCTGGACCGCAAGGGGATCCCGCTGGGCTGCCGCAACGGTGGTTGCGGCGTGTGCAAGGTCGACATCCTCTCCGGCGACTTCGTCACCCGCGTCATGAGCCGCGCCCACGTCAGCGAAGACGAGGAACGTGCCGGCACCGTGCTGGCCTGCCGGGTCCGCCCCTCTTCGGATATTCGCCTGGCCGTGGTCGGGGGCATGAAGAAAACCGTTTGCCGATCCGCGTCCTGAAGCCTGATGTTCTGGCGGATGCCGATTCGTTGCCGAACCTTAACGACTGCACAGAATTGATCGATTGTTCTTCGGGGAGGGGTGGCCAATACTGCGGTCCTCATCCAACCATCCGGAGACTGTTCATGGGTCAACTCGTTTTTGCCGCAAAAGTCACACACATTCCACGCATGGTCCTGTCCGAAGGACCTGGGCCGCTACACGGGTGTCGCGAGGACGCCATTCAGGGCCTGCGCGAGATCGGCGAGCGGCTGGTCGACAGTGGCGCAGACACCGTGATCATTCTCGACACGCACTGGCTGAGCAATGCGGCCTACCACGTCAATGCATGGACCGAGTTCCAGGGCGTGTTCACCAGCAGCGAGTTTCCGACCCAGATCGAAGCCATGGACTTTGACCATGTGGGCAACCCCCAGCTGGCCAAGGCGCTGGCCCAGACGGCGACTGACAACGGGGTCGCGATGCTGGCGCACGAACGCGGGACCCTCGGACTCGAGTACGGCACCCTGGTGCCCATGCATTTCATGAAACTGGGCCGACAGGTGAAGGTGGTGTCGGTCTCCGGCTGGCTGGCCTTTGCCACCATTGAAGAAAGCCGGCGGGTGGGCGCCGCGATCCGGCAGGCGATCGAAGCCTATCCGGGCAAGGTCGCCATCGTCGCCAGTGGCTCCCTGTCGCACCGGATCCACGACAACGCCGTGGTCTTCGATCGACCCTATGAAATCAGCGATGAGTTCAACCGGCAGTGCGATCTGCGCGCGCTGGAGCTGTGGCAGGCCGGTCGCTGGACCGAGTTCTGCGCCATGCTGCCCAGCTATGCGAAGGCCTGCACGGGAGAGGGCTGGATGCACGACACCGCCATGTTGCTGGGCGCCCTGGGCTGGGATGGCTACCAGGGGCGCGCAGAGGTGGTCACGCCTTACTTTGTGGCTTCGGGTACGGGCCAGGTCAACGTGGTGCTGCCGGTCTGATGCGCCCACCCGGCCAGGTGTTCGGCAAATGCCTGCGTGGCCGGGGACGCGGAGCGTCGTGCAGGCAGGTACATGCAGACCTTGCGCATGACCTCGGGACCGGTGACGCGGCGCTGGACCAGTCCCATGGCCGCCGCCAGGTGTTCCACATAGGCCGGAGCCAGCGTGACCGACAGACCCCTGGCCGCCAGGCCCAGCGCGGTGGTCACGTGGTCCACCACGTCGGCGGGCACGATGCGTTGGCTCGCCGGCAAGGCCAGTGACATGGCGGGCACGCTGTGCTCGTGGTCCCGGCCAGCCGCCACCACCTTGTGCTCGCGCAGGTCCTCCCAGGTCACGCTGGATTCAGCCGCCAGGGGGTGGGACCTGGCGCACCACAGGACCCAGGGGCTCTCAAAGAGATCGCTGCGTGCCGCCACCTGAGCGGTGTCCACGTCCGTGCCGATGGCCAGGTCGCAGTCGGCATTGGCCAGCACCGCGATCAGCTGTTCAACCGCCGTGTCCCGGAGCCTGACCTGCACGCTGGGCCGCGAACGGGCGAAGTCTTCGATCACCGCCGGCAACAAGGTGGCGGCAAGCACCTGCGGAGCGGCGATGCACACATGTCCGGAGACCCGGTTGCGCAGCAGCGCCGCGGCACGCTCTGCATTCGCCAGCCCTGTCAGGGCCGCCGTGGCGTCGTCAAGAAAGTCTTGTCCTGCGGCGGTCAGTGTCACCTTGCGTGTGGTCCGGTCGAAGACCCGGAATCCAACCGTCGCTTCCAGTTCGGCGACCAGCTGGCTCACTGCGGAGGACGTCAGCGACAGGGTCTGCGCAGCCGCCCCGAAGCCGCCTTCCCGCTGAACGGCCACAAAAGCCTCAAGTTGTCTCGGTGTCAGGCGCAAAAAAGCCATAGTGCCACCAATCTACATGGCACTGCCGTGACGCCACTTGCCCTGGATCAAGTGGCGTTCGGTCTTGACCCATCTGCCGTTACGGGCCACACGGAAAGCGCCCGGTAGTTGGGAGCCGAGGTGGCCATCACAGCAGTGCTGTGAGTTCCGGCACCGCCGAGAACAGGTCGGCTTCGAGGCCGTAGTCGGCCACGCTGAAGATCGGGGCTTCCGGGTCCTTGTTGATCGCCACGATCACCTTCGAATCCTTCATGCCCGCCAGATGCTGGATGGCCCCGGAGATGCCGGCGGCGATGTACAGCTGCGGCGCCACGATCTTGCCGGTCTGGCCCACCTGCAGGTCGTTGGGCGCGTAGCCCGCGTCCACCGCAGCGCGGCTGGCACCGATGGCCGCACCCAGCTTGTCGGCCAGCGGCGTCATCACTTCCTGGAACTTCTCGCTGCTGCCCAGCGCACGGCCACCGGAGACGATGATCTTGGCGGCGGTGAGTTCCGGACGGTCGTTCTTGGCAATCTCGCTGCCCAGATAGGCGCTCTGGCCACTGGCGGCCACTGCGGCCACGGTCTCGACAGCGGCGCTGCCACCGCTGGCCGCGGCCGGGTCGAAACCGGTGGTGCGCACCGTCAGGACCTTGGTCGCGTCGGTGCTCTGCACCGTGGCCACCGCGTTGCCCGCGTAAATCGGACGCTCGAAGGTGTCGGCGCTGTCCACCTTGGTCACGTCGCTGATCTGCGCCACATCGAGTTTGGCGGCGACGCGCGGTGCCACGTTCTTGCCGCCAGCGGTGGCAGGGAAGACGATGTGGCTGTAGCCCGAAGCCAGCGCCAGCACCTGGGCGGCCAGGTTCTCGGCCAGGCCGTGGGCCAGGCCTTCGGCATCGGCGTGGATGACCTTGGCCACGCCGGCGATCTGTGCGGCTTGTGCAGCGGCAGCACCGGCGTTGTGCCCGGCGACGAGGACGTGCACATCACCCCCGCAGGCTGCGGCGGCGGTCACGGTGTTGAGGGTGGCGCCCTTGACGGAGGCGTTGTCGTGTTCTGCAATGACGAGTGCGGTCATGACGTGAATTCCTTGAAATCAGATACGGATCGAACGAAGTGTCTTGATCGAGGCGCCCGTGGAACCGGCTTTGCCGGGCCACCAGGCGCGCCCCCTGGGGGGTGACGCCGCAGGCGGCGCGTGGGGGTCAAATGACTTTGGCTTCGTTCTTGAGCTTGTCCACCAGGGTGGCCACATCGGGCACCTTGATGCCGGCGCCGCGCTTGGCCGGCTCGGCGACCTTGAGCGTCTTCAGGCGCGGCGTGATATCCACACCGAGGTCTTCGGGCTTGACCGTCTCCAGCGGCTTCTTCTTGGCCTTCATGATGTTGGGCAGCGTCACATAACGCGGCTCGTTCAGGCGCAGGTCGGTGGTGACCACGGCGGGCAGTGTGATTTCCAGGGTTTCCAGACCACCGTCGATCTCGCGCGTGACCTTGGCCTTGCCGTCAGCGACTTCGACCTTGCTGGCGAAGGTGGCCTGTGGCAGGTCGGCCAGGGCAGCCAGCATCTGGCCGGTCTGGTTGGCATCGTCGTCGATGGCCTGCTTGCCCAGGATGATCAGCCCGGGCTGTTCCTTGTCGACCAGCGCCTTGAGCAGCTTGGCCACCGCCAGCGGCTGCAGTTCTTCGCTGGTCTCGACCAGGATGGCGCGATCGGCACCGATGGCCATGGCCGTGCGCAGGGTTTCCTGGCACTGCGTGACGCCGCAGGACACGGCGATCACTTCGGTGACCACGCCCTTTTCTTTCAGGCGCACAGCCTCTTCCACCGCGATCTCGTCAAACGGGTTCATGCTCATCTTGACGTTGGCGATGTCCACGCCGGTGCCGTCGCTCTTGACGCGCACTTTGACGTTGTAATCCACCACGCGTTTGACGGGGACAAGGATTTTCATGGGGCTGGGAATAGAAGGGGGTTGGGGGCGACCGCGTCCCGGCACCAGGACGCGAAGGATGCATGTGCCAATGCCCCCCCACTTCACAGTGGGGGGGCATGTCAAGCGGGGGTGGTTCTGACCTACTTGGAGTACTTCGCCATGGGGTCTCCTCGTTTTCAGTGCAATAAGTGACGGTACGCAAAGCTAGCACTGGCGCGGGGGTGGTCTGGGTAGACCGTTGATTTCATTGACTTTCCTGTTCGCTTTGTAAACGGGTATGGTGGCCT
>Ga0209132_1000231_pt1 | contig 17021 bp, 11 predicted proteins | sample UppTromiDAQMD023_FD_185835 | JGI IMG/M metagenome (GOLD analysis project Ga0209132, IMG submission 185835) | Upper troposphere microbial communities from Maryland, USA - DAQMD-023 (SPAdes) (version 2) | ecosystem: Environmental > Air > Outdoor Air > Unclassified | place: USA: Maryland, Virginia...
CATCGACCAGCTTCAGGATGGCCGGCACGCCGATGTCGCTCTGGTCGCCTTCCAGCGCCAGACGGGCCGAACCGGCGATGATCGGGGTGTCGTCGCCCGGGAAGTCGTACTTGCTCAGCAGCTCGCGCACTTCCATCTCGACCAGCTCGAGCAGCTCGGCGTCGTCAACCATGTCGGCCTTGTTCAGGAACACGACGATGTACGGCACGCCGACCTGACGCGAAAGCAGGATGTGCTCGCGGGTCTGCGGCATCGGGCCGTCAGCGGCCGAGCACACCAGGATCGCGCCGTCCATCTGGGCGGCACCGGTGATCATGTTCTTGACGTAGTCAGCATGGCCCGGGCAATCGACGTGGGCGTAGTGACGGACCGGGGATTCGTATTCGACGTGCGCGGTCGAGATCGTGATACCACGAGCCTTTTCTTCCGGAGCGGCGTCGATCGAGGAGTAATCCTTGAACTCGCCACCGAAACGCTCGGCACCGATCTTGGTCAGTGCGGCGGTCAGCGTGGTCTTGCCGTGATCGACGTGACCGATGGTGCCGACGTTGACGTGCGGCTTGGTGCGCTCGAACTTACCCTTTGCCATTGTTCTATACCTTGATTGTTCGTAAGTGGTTTCAAGAGAGGCTGAGCGAGGCTCAGCCCTTCTTCATGACGGCTTCGGCGATGTTGGTCGGAGCCGGCTCGTAGTGATCGAATTCCATGGTGAAGGTGGCGCGGCCCTGGGTCTGCGAACGCAGCGCAGTGGCGTAGCCGAACATTTCACCCAGCGGGATCATCGCGTTGATGATGCTGGCCGAACCGTCACCGGTGGTGTCGGAACCCTGCAGCACGCCGCGACGACGGCTGACGTCGCCCATCACGTCACCCTGGTAATCCTCCGGGGTCACGATCTCGACCTTCATGATCGGCTCCAGCAGAACCGGCTTGGCCTTGGCGAAGCCCTGCTTGAAGGCCATCGACGAAGCGAGCTTGAACGCCATTTCCGAGGAGTCAACGTCATGGTACGAGCCGAACACCAGCTTGACCTTGACATCCACCACCGGGAAGCCAGCCAGCGGACCGCTGGTGATGGTTTCGCGCAGGCCCTTTTCGATCGAAGGAATGAATTCCTTCGGGATCACGCCGCCGGTGATGTCATTGACGAACAGGAAGTCGTCCTTGATCGCCGGGGCCAGCTTGGCATCGGCACGGTCTGCAGCGGTCAGCGGCGACAGCTCGATCACGACGTGACCGTACTGACCCTTACCACCGGACTGCTTGGCGTGCTTGTAGTCCGACTTGACGTCGGCCAGGGTGATGGTTTCGCGGTAGGCCACCTGCGGCGCGCCGACGTTGGCTTCAACGTTGAACTCGCGCTTCAGGCGGTCGACGATGATGTCCAGGTGCAGCTCACCCATGCCCGAGATGATGGTCTGGCCGGATTCTTCGTCGGTCTTGACGCGGAACGACGGATCTTCCTGCGCCAGACGACCCAGAGCCAGACCCATCTTTTCCTGGTCCGACTTGGTCTTCGGCTCGACAGCCATCGAGATCACCGGCTCCGGGAACGTCATGCGCTCCAGGATGATCGGCTGGTCGATCGAGCACAGGGTGTCACCGGTGGTGGTGTCCTTCAGGCCCACGGCAGCGGCGATGTCACCGGCCAGAACTTCCTTGATCTCTTCGCGGTTGTTCGAATGCATCTGCAGGATGCGGCCGATGCGCTCCTTCTTGCCCTTCACCGAGTTCAGCACGGTGTCGCCACCGTTCAGGGTGCCCGAGTAGACGCGGAAGAAGGTCAGCGCGCCGACGAACGGATCGGTGATGATCTTGAAGGCCAGCGACGAGAACGGAGCCTTGTCGTCCGACTTGCGGCTCATGGCGACGTTCTCGTCGTCCACGTCGGTACCGGTCACGTCCGGCACGTCGACCGGCGACGGCAGCAGCTGGATCACGCCGTCGAGCATGGCCTGCACGCCCTTGTTCTTGAACGCCGAGCCGCAGTACATCGGCACGATCTCGGTGGCCAGGGTACGGGTACGCAGCGCGTTGATGATTTCAGCCTCGGCCAGCTCTTCGCCGCCCAGGTACTTTTCCATCAGCTCTTCGTTGGCTTCAGCCGCGGCTTCGATCATGAAGGTACGGGCTTCTTCAGCCTTTTCCTGCAGGTCGGCCGGGATGTCGCCGTACTCGAACTTCATGCCCTGCGAGGCTTCATCCCAATGGATGGCCTTCATCTTCAGCAGGTCGACAACGCCCTTGAAGCCTTCTTCAGCGCCGATCGGCAGCTGCATCGGCACGGCGACGGCGCCGAGCTTCGCCTTCAGCTGGTCACGGACCTTGTAGAAGTTGGCACCGGTGCGGTCCATCTTGTTGACGAACGCGATGCGCGGCACCTTATAACGGTTGGCCTGGCGCCACACGGTTTCCGACTGCGGCTGCACGCCACCGACGGCACACAGCACGAACACCGCACCGTCGAGCACGCGCAGCGAACGCTCGACTTCGATGGTGAAGTCAACGTGCCCGGGGGTGTCGATGATGTTGAAACGGTGCTCCGGCAGGGACTTGTCCATGCCCTTCCAGAACGCGGTGGTCGCAGCGGACTGGATCGTGATGCCACGCTCCTGCTCCTGCTCCATCCAGTCCATGGTGGCGGCGCCGTCGTGCACTTCACCGATCTTGTGGCTCTTGCCGGTGTAGAACAGGATGCGCTCGGACGTGGTGGTCTTGCCGGCATCGATGTGGGCCATGATGCCGAAGTTACGGTAACGCTCGATGGGAGTGGAACGGGCCACGGGGAGCCTCTCAGATTTCTTGGATTTCGGATGGCCGAACGCCGCCTTGCGGCGGCCTTCGGATTGGCGCAGCCCTTCCGGGGCCGCGAGGCAGCACCGTAATGGTGCTGCCCTGCCTGTTTTACAAGGCCGTCAAACTCACCAGCGGTAGTGGGCGAATGCCTTGTTGGCTTCGGCCATGCGGTGGGTTTCTTCGCGCTTCTTGATGGCGCCGCCACGGTTTTCCGAGGCGTCGATCAGTTCGGCAGCCAGCTTCTTCGGCATGGTGTTCTCACCACGCTTGCGCGCGGAGTCGATCAGCCAACGCATGGCCAGGGCCATCTTGCGCGACGAACGCACTTCGACCGGCACCTGGTAGGTGGCACCACCGACGCGGCGCGACTTGACTTCGACCGCCGGAGCGACGTTGTCCAGCGCCTTCTGCACCAGTTCAATAGCGTTGGCGCTGCTGTTCTTCTCGGTGATCACGTCCATGGCGCCATACACGATCTTTTCGGCGACGGACTTCTTGCCGCTCTGCATGACCATGTTGATGAAGCGGGCGATGGTTTCGCTTCCGTGCTTCGGATCGGGCAGGACGGAACGCTGCGGAGTATTACCCTTACGCGACATAGTGGTCTCTCCTTATGCCTTCGGACGCTTGGCGCCGTACTTGGAACGGGCCTGGCGACGCTTGGCAACGCCGGCGGCGTCGAGCGAACCACGGACGGTGTGGTAACGCACACCCGGCAGATCCTTGACGCGACCGCCACGGATCAGGACCACGGAGTGCTCCTGCAGGTTGTGGCCTTCACCACCGATGTAGGAGATCACCTCTTCCTGGTTGGTCAGGCGGACCTTGGCAACCTTGCGCAGAGCCGAGTTCGGCTTCTTCGGAGTGGTGGTGTAAACGCGGGTGCAGACGCCACGGCGCTGCGGGCACTTGTCGAGCGCCGGCGAGGCACTCTTGTACGTAGTAGCTTGCCGCGGCTTGCGGACCAGCTGGTTGATCGTCGCCATCAGTAGGTTCTTCTGATTGGTGGCCGGAAATCCGGCCAGAGATGCGGAAATGTTAAAGCAGGCCAAAATTCTGGCCTGCTGAGACAGACGATTGTAGCAACCTGCCAGGAACGCAGTCAAACGCGTCCTGTCAAGCCCGTCCCTGATCCCGGGACGTTACTGGGGGGCCTCCATGTACCCCGTTCAGGTTGGCCAGGTCGATCGCGGACGATCTCCCCTGCCCTTTCCCAATCCCATCGATGGACCGATGGGGTGGTCCGGCCTTGCGGCCGGACCGGTTACCTCATTCTTCGCCCGAAGCCTGTTCAGTCTCGGCTTCGACAGCCGGCGCCTCGACCACGGCCGGGGTACCGGACAGGGTCTGCATTTCCGACTCGGTGAGACCGGAAGCGCCGCGACGGCGGTTGCTGTGGTACGACAGACCGGTACCGGCCGGGATCAGGCGGCCGACGATCACGTTTTCCTTCAGGCCGCGCAGGTTGTCCTTGGTGCCGCGGACGGCAGCTTCGGTCAGCACGCGGGTGGTCTCCTGGAAGGAGGCCGCCGAGATGAACGACTCGGTCGCCAGCGAGGCCTTGGTGATACCCAGCAGCACCGGATCGAAGCGGGCGATCAGCTCGTTGCGGGCACCGAGGCGTGCATTCTCCTCGATAACGCGCTGGCGTTCGACCTGTTCGCCGTTCAGGAACTTGCTGCTGCCCTGATCGGTGATCTCGACCTTGCGCAGCATCTGGCGGGTGATCACCTCGATGTGCTTGTCGTTGATCTTCACGCCCTGCAGGCGGTACACGTCCTGGATTTCCTTGACCAGGTAGGCAGCCAGCGGCTCGACACCCAGCAGGCGCAGGATGTCCTGCGGGCTCGGCTCGCCGTCCACGATGGTTTCGCCCTTGGTCACGTGTTCACCTTCGAACACGATCACCTGGCGGTACTTCGGAATCAGCTCTTCGTGTTCCGAACCATCGGTGTCCTTGATGATCAGGCGCTGCTTGCCCTTGGTGTCCTTGCCGAAGCTGATGATGCCCGAACGCTCGGCCAGCACTGCCGGATCCTTCGGCTTGCGCGCTTCGAACAGATCGGCCACGCGCGGCAGACCACCGGTGATGTCGCGGGTCTTGGACGCTTCCTGCGGGATCTTGGCGACCACGTCGCCCACGCCGACAGCGGCGCCGTCCTGCAGGTTGACGATCGAACGCGGCGGCAGCAGGTACTGCGCCGGCAGATCGGTACCCGGGATGGTCAGGTCGTTGCCCTTGGCGTCGACGATGCGGACGATCGGGCGCAGATCCTTGGCCTGGGCGCCGCGGCGCTTCGGGTCGGTGATCTCGCGCGAGGCCAGGCCGGTCAGCTCGTCGGTCTTCTCGATGACGGTGACGCCGTCGATGAAGTCGATGAAGCGGATGAAACCGGCCACTTCCGAAACGATCGGGTGGTTATGCGGATCCCAGTTGGCCACGGTCTGGCCAGCCTTCACTGCATCGCCATCCTTGGAGGCGATCATCGAGCCGTACGGCAGCTTGTAGCGCTCACGCTCACGGCCGTGAGCATCGAGCACCGAGATTTCGCCCGAACGCGACACTGCCACCAGCGAGCCATTGGCATGCTCGACCGACTTGAGGTTGCTGAACTTGACCGAGCCGGTGGTCTTGACGGTGATGTTGTCGACCGCAGCCGCACGCGACGCCGCACCACCGATGTGGAACGTACGCATGGTCAGCTGGGTACCCGGCTCACCGATGGACTGCGCGGCGATGACGCCGACCGCTTCACCGATGTTGACGATGTGGCCACGGGCCAGATCGCGGCCGTAGCAGCGACCGCAGACGCCGAAGGCGGATTCGCAGGAGATCGTCGAACGGACCTTGATGGTCTGCACGCCGGCATCTTCCAGCTTGGCCACCCACGCTTCGTCGAGCAGGGTGTTGCGGGTGACGATCGGATCTTCGTCGTTGCCCGGCAGGAACACGTCCTCGGCAACCACGCGACCCAGCACGCGATCCTTCAACGGCTCGACCACGTCGCCGCCTTCAACGATCGGGGTCATGATCAGGCCTTCGGTGGTACCGCAATCCACCTCGGTGATCACCACGTCCTGCGCCACGTCGACCAGACGACGGGTCAGGTAACCCGAGTTCGCGGTCTTCAGCGCGGTATCGGCCAGACCCTTACGGGCACCGTGGGTGGAGTTGAAGTACTCCTGCACGTTCAGGCCTTCGCGGAAGTTCGCCTTGATGGGCGTCTCGATGATCGAGCCATCGGGACGGGCCATCAGGCCACGCATGCCGGCCAGCTGACGGATCTGCGCCTGGCTGCCTCGCGCACCGGAGTCGGCCATGATGTACAGCGAGTTCATCGACTTCTGGTCGATGGTCTCGCCCTTGGCATTTACGACCTTCTCGGTACCGATGGTGTCCATCATCGCCTTGGCGATGCGCTCGTTGGTGCGCGACCAGATGTCGACCACCTTGTTGTAGCGCTCGCCGGCGGTGACCAGGCCCGACTGATACTGCTCCTGGATTTCCAGCACTTCGGCTTCGGCCTCGGTGAGGATGCCCTTCTTCTCGTCCGGGATCAGCATGTCGTCGATGCCGATCGAGACGCCGGCGCGGGTCGCGTAGGCGAAGCCGGTGTACATCAGCTTGTCGGCGAACACGACCGTGTCCTTCAGACCCAGCTGGCGGTAGCTGGAGTTGATCAGGCGGCTGATGTTCTTCTTGGTCAGCTCGGTGTTGGCCAGCGCGAACGGCAGGCCTTCCGGCAGGATTTCAGCCAGCAGGGCGCGACCGATCGTGGTGTCCACGATCGAGGTCTTGTTCTGCTTGATGCCGTCTTCGTCGGTCACCACCTCGGTGATGCGGACCTTGACGCGTGCGTGCAGTTCCACCACGCGGTTGTCGTAGGCGCGCTTGACTTCGGCGATGTTGGCGAAGGCCATGCCCTCGCCCTTCTTGTTTTCCAGCGAGCGGGTCATGTAGTACAGACCCAGCACGACGTCCTGCGACGGCACGATGATCGGCTCGCCGTTGGCCGGCGACAGGATGTTGTTGGTCGACATCATCAGCGCACGCGCTTCCAGCTGGGCTTCCAGCGAGAGCGGCACGTGGACGGCCATCTGGTCACCGTCGAAGTCGGCGTTGAACGCGGTGCAGACCAGCGGGTGCAGCTGGATGGCCTTGCCTTCGATCAGCACCGGCTCGAACGCCTGGATGCCCAGACGGTGCAGGGTCGGCGCACGGTTCAGCATCACCGGATGCTCGCGGATGACCTCTTCCAGGATGTCCCAGACTTCGGCTTCTTCGCGCTCGACCAGCTTCTTGGCGGCCTTGATGGTGGTGGCCAGGCCACGACGCTGCAGCTTGGCGAACACGAACGGCTTGAACAGTTCGAGCGCCATCTTCTTCGGCAGGCCGCACTGGTGCAGGCGCAGGTACGGACCGACCACGATGACCGAACGGCCCGAGTAGTCGACGCGCTTGCCGAGCAGGTTCTGGCGGAAACGACCCTGCTTGCCCTTGATCATGTCGGCCAGCGACTTCAGCGGGCGCTTGTTGGTGCCGGTGATGGCACGGCCGCGACGGCCGTTGTCCAGCAGCGCATCGACCGATTCCTGCAGCATGCGCTTTTCATTGCGCACGATGATGTCCGGCGCGCTCAGTTCGAGCAGGCGGCGCAGGCGGTTGTTGCGGTTGATGACGCGGCGGTACAGGTCGTTCAGGTCGGAGGTCGCGAAGCGGCCGCCATCCAGCGGCACCAGCGGACGCAGGTCCGGCGGCAGCACTGGCAGCACGGTCATGACCATCCACTCCGGACGGTTGCCCGATTCCAGGAAGGCTTCGATCAGCTTGATGCGCTTGGTGAGGCGCTTGAGCTTGGTTTCCGAACCGGTGCTGGCGATTTCTTCGCGCAGGCGGGTCATCTCCGACTGCAGGTCGATGGTGCGCAGCAGCTCGTACACGGCCTCGGCGCCCATGGCGGCGTCGAAGTCGTCACCGTGCTCCTGGCGGGCCTGCAGGTACTGTTCTTCGGTCAGCAGCTGGCGGCGCTCCAGGGCGGTCAGGCCCGGCTCGGTCACCACATACGCTTCGAAGTACAGCACGCGCTCGATGTCGCGCAGGGTCATGTCCAGCATCAGGCCGATGCGCGACGGCAGCGACTTCAGGAACCAGATGTGCGCGACCGGCGAAGCCAGGTCGATGTGGCCCATGCGCTCGCGGCGCACCTTGGCCAGGGTCACTTCGGTGCCGCACTTCTCGCACACGACACCACGGTGCTTCATGCGCTTGTACTTGCCGCACAGGCACTCGTAGTCCTTCACCGGGCCGAAGATGGCGGCGCAGAACAGGCCGTCACGTTCCGGCTTGAAGGTACGGTAGTTGATGGTTTCCGGCTTCTTCACTTCGCCGAAGGACCACGAACGGATCAGGTCCGGCGAAGCCAGCGCGATCTTGATCGCGTCGAAGTCCAGCGTCTGGCGCTGCTGGTTGAAGAGGTTGAGCAGGTCTTTCATGGTGTTCTCCAGAAGGAGGAATGCTGTGTCGATGGGCTTTCAGTTGACTGCCAGCGGCGCGGCGGCGGACCGCCGCGCCGGCATGGATCAGTTGTCTTCCAGTTCCATGTTGATGGCCAGCGAGCGGATTTCCTTCACGAGCACGTTGAAGGATTCCGGCATGCCCGCGACCATCTCGTGCTCACCGTCGACGATGTTCTTGTACATCTGGTTGCGGCCCTGCACGTCATCGGACTTCACCGTCAGCATTTCCTGCAGGGTGTAGGCCGCGCCGTAGGCTTCCAGCGCCCAGACTTCCATTTCACCGAAGCGCTGGCCGCCGAACTGCGCCTTGCCGCCCAGCGGCTGCTGGGTGACGAGCGAGTACGGACCGGTCGAACGGGCGTGCATCTTGTCGTCGACCAGGTGGTTCAGCTTCAGGTAGTGCATGTAACCGACGGTGGTGTGGCGATCGAACGCTTCACCGGTGCGGCCGTCGTACAGCTGGGTCTGGCCACTGCTCGGCAGGTCGGCCAGTTCCAGCATGCGCTTGATTTCCGCTTCGGTGGCGCCGTCGAACACCGGGGTGGCCATCGGCACGCCGTCGGTGAGGTTACGCGCCAGACGCAGCAGCTCCTCGTCGCTGAACTGCGACAGGTCGACACGGTTGGCCACGTTGGTGTCGTCGTGGTTGTAGATGTCGTCCAGGAACTTGCGCAGGTCGGCGACCGCCGCCTGGGCTTCCATCATCGCCTGGATCTTGCGACCCAGGCCCTTGGCTGCCCAGCCCAGGTGCACTTCCAGGATCTGGCCGATGTTCATACGCGACGGCACGCCCAGCGGGTTCAGCACGATGTCCACGGTTTCGCCCGAAGCCATGTACGGCATGTCCTCGACCGGCACCACGTTGGACACCACACCCTTGTTGCCGTGGCGGCCTGCCATCTTGTCGCCCGGCTGGATGCGGCGCTTCACGGCCAGGAACACCTTGACCATCTTCAGCACGCCCGGGGCGAGGTCGTCGCCGGCGGTGATCTTGCCGCGCTTGTCGGCGAAGCGACGCTCGAATTCCTTCTCGTGCGCCTGGATCTGCTTCTGCGCGCGCTCGATGGCTTCCGAAGCGTCCTCGTCCTTCATGCGCAGGGCGAACCAGTCAGCCTTCTTCAGGCCGTCCAGGAACGCGTCGCTGATGACGTCGCCCTTCTTCAGGCCAGCGCCACCGTTGACCACCTTGCCCACGATCTGCGAGCGCAGACGCATGTAGATGGCCGCTTCCAGGATGCGGAACTGGTCGTCGAAGTCCTTTTTGACGCGCTTGATTTCAGACTCTTCGATCTGACGGGCGCGCTTGTCCTTCTCGATGCCGTCGCGGGTGAAGACCTGCACGTCGATGACGGTGCCGTCCATGCCCGGCGGCACGCGCAGCGAGCTGTCCTTCACGTCCGACGCCTTCTCGCCGAAGATCGCGCGCAGCAGCTTCTCTTCCGGGGTCAGCTGGCTTTCGCCCTTCGGGGTGACCTTGCCGACCATAATGTCGCCGGCGCGGACTTCGGCACCGATGTACACCACGCCGCTTTCGTCCAGGCGGTTCAGCGCCTGCTCGGAAACGTTCGGGATGTCGGCGGAGATTTCCTCCGGCCCCAGCTTGGTATCACGCGCGACGCAGGTCAGCTCTTCGATGTGGATCGTGGTGTAGCGATCCTCTTCCACCACGCGCTCGGAAAGCAGGATGGAGTCTTCGAAGTTGTAGCCGTTCCACGGCATGAACGCGATCAGCATGTTCTGGCCCAGGGCCAGTTCGCCGATGTCGGTGGACGGACCGTCGGCCAGCACGTCGCCGCGGGCGATGATGTCACCCACCTGGACCAGCGGACGCTGGTTGATGCAGGTGTTCTGGTTCGAACGGGTGTACTTGACCAGGTTGTAGATGTCGACGCCGGCGTCGGTGGCACCGACGATTTCTTCCTCGACCACCTTGACCACGATGCGGGCGGCATCGATCTGCACGATCTCGCCACCACGACGGGCATTCACGGTCACACCGGAGTCACGCGCCACGGCGCGCTCGATGCCGGTACCGACCAGCGGCTTCTGCGCACGCAGGGTCGGCACGGCCTGACGCTGCATGTTGGCGCCCATCAGTGCGCGGTTGGCGTCATCGTGCTCCAGGAACGGAACCAGCGCGGCCGCGATCGACACGGTCTGCATCGGCGAGACGTCCATGAAGTGGACTTCCGCCGGCGGCTTCAGCAGCGATTCGCCCTGGAAGCGGCAAGGAACGAACTGTTCGGTCAGCACGCTGTCGGCATTGGTCAGCGCGTTGGCCTGCGCAATGACGTACTCGTTTTCCTCGATCGCCGACAGGAACTCGACTTCGTCATAGACCTTGCCGTCCACGACCTTGCGGTACGGGGTCTCGAGGAAACCGTACTGGTTGGTGCGGGCGTACACGGCCAGCGAGTTGATCAGGCCGATGTTCGGGCCTTCCGGGGTTTCGATGGTGCAGACGCGGCCGTAATGGGTCGGGTGCACGTCGCGCACTTCGAAGCCGGCGCGCTCACGGGTCAGACCGCCCGGGCCCAGGGCCGAGACGCGACGCTTGTGGGTCACTTCCGACAGCGGGTTGTTCTGGTCCATGAACTGCGACAGCTGCGAGGAGCCGAAGAACTCCTTGATGGCAGCGGCGACCGGCTTGGCGTTGATCAGCTCCTGCGGGGTCAGGCCTTCGGACTCGGCCATCGACAGGCGCTCCTTGACCGCGCGCTCGACGCGGACCAGGCCCACGCGGAACACGTTCTCGGCCATTTCACCGACCGAACGCACGCGACGGTTGCCCAGGTGATCGATGTCATCGACCACGCCGCGACCATTGCGGATCTCGGTCAGGACCTTGATCACGTCCAGGATGTCGGAGCTGTCGCCATGGGCGGCAACCAGGCGCTTGGACTCTTCGTCGTTGCGCTCGCCGTAGTACTTGCGGTCGTACAGCACGGCTTCGCCGGTGGTTTCCTTGCGGCCCACGCGACGGTTGAACTTCATGCGGCCGACCGCGGACAGGTCGTAGCGCTCGAAGGTGAAGAACAGGTTGTGGAACAGGTTCTGCGCGGCGTCCTTGGTCGGCGGTTCGCCCGGACGCATCATGCGGTAGATCTCGACCAGGGCTTCCAGCTGGGTCTTGGTCGGGTCGATGCGCAGGGTGTTGGACAGGTACGGGCCACGATCCAGGTCGTTCACCCACAGGGTGCCCACGGCATCCACGCCGGCCTTGCGGAAGGCCTGCAGCTGCTCGTCAGTGATCTCGTCGTTGGCCTGGGCCAGCAGTTCGCCGGTCGAAGCATCGACCACGTCGTGCGACAGGATGCGGCCGACGATGTAGTCGTCCGGCACGGCCAGGGCGGCGATGCCCGAGGCTTCCAGCTGCTTGATGTGGCGCGCGGTGATGCGCTTGCCGGCTTCCACGATGACCTTGTCGCCGTCGGCGAGGTCAAAGCCCAGGGTTTCGCCGCGCAGGCGCTCCGGCACCAGCTCCAGCTGGACGCCTTCATCCGGGTTGATGTGGAAGGTGTTGATCTCGAAGAACTCGGCCAGCATCTCTTCGTTGCTGTAGCCAAGCGCGCGCAGCAGGATCGACACCGGCAGCTTGCGGCGACGGTCGATACGGGTGAACAGCGCGTCCTTCGGGTCGAACTCGAAGTCCAGCCAGGAACCGCGGTAAGGAATGATGCGGGCGCTGTACAGCAGCTTGCCCGAGCTGTGGGTCTTGCCACGGTCGTGGTCGAAGAACACGCCCGGCGAACGGTGCAGCTGCGAGACGATGACGCGCTCGGTGCCGTTGACGATGAAGGTGCCGTTCTCGGTCATCAGCGGGATTTCGCCCAGATAGACCTCCTGCTCCTTCACGTACTTGATGGCCTTGGTCGACGACTCACGGTCGTAGATCACCAGGCGCACGGTCACGCGCAGAGGGGCGCCGTAGCTCATGCCACGCTGGCGGCACTCACGCTCGTCGAAGACCGGTTCGCCCAGCTTGTAGCCGACGTATTCCAGGGCAGCATTGCCGCTGTAGCTGGCGATCGGGAAGACCGACTTCAGCGCAGCGTGCAGGCCGTGGTCCGTGCGCTTGGCCGGATCGACGTTTTCCTGCAGGAATTCACGGTAGGAATCCACCTGGATGGCGAGCAGGAACGGCACTTCGAGAATCGAACGCTGCTTGCCGAAATCCTTGCGGATACGCTTTTTTTCGGTGAACGAATAGGACGTCATGAGGTCTTCCACCTTGTTGTGCGGATCGTGCGCCCACGATCCGAAGGGAACTTGAAATTGTCAGTTGGAAGTCGCTGGTATTGCCGGCACCAGCACGCCTTCTCCCGCTACTTCCAACTGCCAACTCGTCTGCTACCACGCCCCTGCTGCCGCGCTCTGCGCTGGCCGGCCGGGGTTTGACTGCAGCCCGTGTTGGGCTTTTTTCTGCATCTGGAACGGTAGAGCCGACTGTTAGTCGACCTTTTTCACAGCAGTCGACTAACAGTCGACTCTACCCGTACCGCAACAACGACCAAAGGCCGGGGGCTTACGCCCCCAGCCTTGGCTGCATCGCCGTGAATCGATGACGATGCAAAGGAAGTGCTTACTTGACTTCGACAGTCGCGCCAGCAGCTTCCAGGTCCTTCTTCATCTTCTCGGCTTCGTCCTTCGAAGCGGCATCCTTCAGGACGCCACCGGCTTCGGCCAGGTCCTTCGCTTCCTTCAGGCCCAGGCCGGTGATGGCGCGGACGGCCTTGATGACTTCGACCTTCTTGTCGCCGGCCGACTTCAGGGTGACGGTGAACTCGGTCTGCTCTTCAACAGCAGCGGCCGGGCCAGCGGCAGCAGCCACGGCAACCGGAGCAGCGGCGGAGACGCCGAACTTCTCTTCGATGGCCTTGACCAGCTCCATCACTTCCATCAGGGACTTCTCGGCGATGGCGTCGACGATCTGTTCGTTGGTAAGGGACATGATAAATACCTTTGGATGATTTTCTGGGTTGAGGTTCCGTCAGGAACCACGGTAAGTCGAAACTCAGGCGGTCTCGGCGGCCGGCTCAGCAGCGTCGGCGGCGACGTCGCCACCATTCTGCTTGTCGCCGATTGCCTTGATGGCGCGGGCGAACATCGTGACCGGCTCGGTCAGGACGCGGGCCAGCATTGCCAGGGCCTGGTCGCGGGTCGGCAGCGAGGCCAGCACGTCGACATGGCTTGCCGGGAACACTTCACCACCGATGGCGACGACCTTAGCCTTCAGCTTGTCGTTGCCCTTGGCAGCTTCCTTGATCAGGCGACCGGCTGCGCCGGGCTCCTCAAGCGAGAACGCGTACAGCAGCGGACCAACCATCTGGTCCTGGGCGACTGCGAACTCGGTGCCTTCAACGGCGCGCGAAGCCAGGGTGTTCTTGACAACTTTCAAGAAAACACCGGTTTCACGAGCCTGCTTGCGCATCGCGGTCATCTGGGCGACCGTGGTGCCAGCGTATTCGGCTGCGATCAAGGAGTGGGCCTTGGCGGCGATGTCTGCCAGCTCGGCGACTACTTCTTGCTTCTGGGACAGATTGAGAGCCATTGCACTCCTCCTATTGAACTCCGCTTACGGCTCCTGCCGTGTGCGGTCCTGTGCAGCATCCGTCCTGGACGCCGGGAACATCGGAATGATGTTCCGGGGGGTGGGCCGTTCCAGACCTGGAGGCAATCAGGGAAATCCCAGACATGCGTGAACCAGAAAAACTCCAGAAGGGCACCATCTACGCAGGGTGATTCCGGGGAATCGATTAAGCGCTCATGACTGCTCCGGCGGCGACTCCCTGCCAGTTCGAGCTTCCCTGCCCGTCGCCGGTATTGCCATGACCGCGCCTGCGGTCTTTGACGGCTACCACCGGCGATGTGCTGCCGGCGATGCCTTCAAATGTCACGGTCACGGCACCCAGGGCACCGTGGCCGCTTGAAACAATTACTTCAGGGTCAGCGACGACTGGTCGACGGTGACGCCCGGGCCCATCGTCGAGCTGACCGAAACCTTCTGCAGGTAGGTGCCCTTCGAGGTGGCCGGCTTGGCCTTGATCAGGTCCAGCAGCAGCGCGGTCAGGTTCGACTTCAGCGCGTCTTCGGCGAAGTCGGCCTTGCCGATGGTGCAGTGGATGATGCCGGCCTTGTCGGTGCGGTAGCGCACCTGACCCGACTTGGCATTCTTCACGGCTTCACCCGGGTTCGGGGAAACGGTGCCGACCTTCGGGTTCGGCATCAGGCCGCGCGGGCCCAGCACGGTACCCAGCTTACCGACGACGCGCATGGCGTCCGGGGTCGCGATGACGACGTCGTAGTTCAGATCGCCGGCCTGCATCTTCTCGGCCAGATCGTCCATACCGACGGCTTCGGCGCCAGCGGCCAGGGCTTCGTCAGCCTTGGCACCGGCCGGAGCGAACACGGCGACGCGGACCGACTTGCCGGTACCGGCCGGCAGCACGGTGGAGCCACGGACCTGCTGGTCGGACTTCTTCGCATCGACGCCCAGGCGCACGGACACGTCGATCGACTCGACGAACTTGGCCTTGGTGGCGGTCTTCAGGATGTTGATCGCGTCCTCGAAGGCGTATGCCTTGCCCGGAACGACGGCGGCCTTGATGGCCTTCTCACGCTTGGTCTGTGCCATCTTCTTAACCCTCCACCACGAGGCCCATGGAACGGGCAGAGCCAGCGATGGTACGCACGGCGGCGTCCAGGTCGGCGGCAGTCAGATCCGGTTCCTTCGCCTTGGCGATCTCTTCCAGCTGCTTACGGGTGACCTTGCCGACCTTCTCGGTGTTCGGGCGCTTGGAGCCCGACGAGATGCCAGCGGCCTTCTTCAGCAGGGTGGTGGCCGGGGTGCTCTTGGTGATGAAGGTGAACGTACGGTCCGAGTAGGCCGTGATGATCACCGGAACCGGCAGACCCGGCTCGAGCTTCTGCGTGGCAGCGTTGAACGCCTTGCAGAATTCCATGATGTTCAGGCCGCGCTGACCCAGCGCAGGACCGACCGGCGGCGAGGGGTTGGCCTGACCGGCCTTCACCTGCAGCTTGATGTAACCGACAACTTTCTTTGCCATGAGTATGCTCTCCGGGTGCTAGCGCCTTGCGACAACAGGCTCCCCATCGGACCGGGAATCACGCGTCCCGGCATCGCGTTTTGAAATCATGCTGAAGGCCACCTTGCGGCGGCCTCGTCCTGCTGGCTTCCCAGCGGGGAGCCGCGCACTATATCAGGTTTTTTCTTCACATGCCTGAAGAAGCACATAAACGAAGGAAACCGGGCCAAGCCCGGTTCCCCTTGTAGGGTCGAGCCATGCTCGACCGCGCCGCCATCCGGTGCCAGGAGTCGAGCACGGCTCGACTCTACAGCCGGATCAGACGGCCTTTTCGACCTGGCCGAACTCGAGCTCGACCGGAGTGGCACGACCGAAGATCAGCACCGAGACGCGCAGACGGCTCTTCTCGTAATTGACTTCTTCGACCACGCCATTGAAATCGTTGAACGGACCGTCGGTAACGCGGACCATCTGGCCCGGCTCGAACAGCACCTTCGGACGCGGCTTCTCGACACCTTCCTGAACGCGGTTCAGGATGGCTTCGGCCTCGGAATCAGCGATCGGCAGCGGACGATCGGCGGTACCGCCGATGAAGCCCATGACGCGCGGGGTTTCCTTGACCAGGTGCCAGCTTTCGTTATCGATGCGCGGAATGCCCGCTTCTTCGTGGGTCTCGATCTGGACCAGCACGTAACCCGGGAAGAACTTGCGCTCGGAGCGGCGCTTCTGGCCGGCGCGCATCTCGATCACTTCCTCGGTCGGAACCAGGACGTCGCCGAAGCGCTCTTCCATGCCGTCACGGACGATGCGATCGCGCAGAGCCTGCGCCACCGACTTCTCGAAGCCCGAATAGGCGTGAACGACGTACCAACGCTTCATGCAATTCTCCTTAGCGGCTCAGGAACCACTGAGTCAGTTTCTGGATCAGGAAGTCGAAGCCACCCAGCAGCAGGCTGAGGATGAGCACCACGACGATCACGACCCAGGTCATGCGGACGGCTTCCTGGCGCGTCGGCCAGACCACCTTGCGCAGTTCAAAGCGCGACTCGGAGAGGAATTCGCGGGTGTCGCGCCCCTTGCCGGTCAGCATGAACACGCCGATACCGCCAACCAGACCGACCACAACCGCCAACGCACGCAGCTGACCCGCCCACGCACCCAGCTGGGCGGCGCGACCGGAGTCGGCAGAGAACCAGAACCAGACGAACAGACCCGCCAGCACCAGCAGTGATGCGGCAACGTACTTGACGATATCCCCACCGTTGGCGGAGTTGTCTTTGGAATGTTCGATCTTGCTATTCATCCGGCTGTGTCTGCTTTAGCGGCCCAGGCCGCTGGATAAGGTGGGCAGATGGCACGCCAGGAGGGACTCGAACCCCCAACCTGCGGTTTTGGAGACCGCTGCTCTGCCAATTGAGCTACTGGCGTACGTGGTAAAACTTGCCTTCCCTTAGACGGCGAAGGCGGACCGAGGTTCCCGGCCCGCCATTCGCGTAACCGGCGGCGCTATGCAACCGCCGGTACTGCAGGCTTACTCGATGATCTTCGAGACCACGCCGGCGCCGACGGTACGGCCGCCTTCGCGGATGGCGAAGCGCAGGCCTTCGTCCATTGCCACCGGGTTGATCAGGGTGACGACCATCTTGACGTTGTCACCCGGCA